>Ga0207739_1000014_pt1 | contig 18915 bp, 16 predicted proteins | sample LuqExpMetageno15_FD_187773 | JGI IMG/M metagenome (GOLD analysis project Ga0207739, IMG submission 187773) | Tropical forest soil microbial communities from Luquillo Experimental Forest, Puerto Rico - Sample 15 (SPAdes) | ecosystem: Environmental > Terrestrial > Soil > Tropical forest ... | reverse complement strand
CCCCTTATAAAACCAGGAACAGAAATATATGTTCCATTAAAGAGAGAGAAAAAAGGATTGAGCACCCAGGAAGTCCTTGGTTTAACAGGTGCTGTAGTAGGAATTGCAGGATTGATTATTGGTATTTTGAACGTAACTAAGAACTGATAATAGTAATGGAAAACGTCGAAAACGGAGAAAACTATAATATTCTATCAATAATAGAAAGAGTAAAAGTTTTTTGCAATTATTTAAAACGTAAAATTTTTATAATAATTGTTGTTACCATTTTGTCTGCAGCATTAGGGGTTTTGTACTACTATATTCAAACGCCAAAATATGTTGCTAGTTCAACTTTTATTCTGGAAGAAAAAACGGGAGCTTCAATGAATGGCATTGCGGGTCTGGCATCTCAATTTGGATTTGATTTTGGAGGAAGCATAAACAATAGTGCAAACTTTTTTGGAGGAGATAATATTTTGGAGATATTAAAGTCTCGTCTAATTGTTGAGAATGTTTTACTCTCTAAAGTAAGAAAAGAAGATAGCAGTGTAACATCGTTAGCTGATTTATATGCCGATTTTAATGGCTACAGACGAAGTTGGCAGAAGAACAATAGACTATCTGGATTAACCTTTAATAACACCAATAACAAGCGAGACTTAACACTTTTACAGGATAGTATTTTATATTCCATGTATAAAGCAATAGTAAAAAATAGCTTAACAGTTGATAGATTAAACAAAAAGGGAAGCATTTTTACTGTGCAGGTAACAAGTGCTAATCAAGTTTTTTCAAAATACATGGTAGAAAGATTAGTACAAGAATCCAGGAGCTTATATATTAATATAAAAACAAGCACCTCCCAGGCCAATATAATACGCTTGGAAGCCAAGGCTGATTCTCTTCTTCATCTTTTGAATTCTAATTCTTATGAAGCTGTCAAATTGCAAATATTAGATCCTAATCCTGCAGCAAAGGAAGCTTCAGTACCTGTCGAACTGGCGCAAAGAAATAAAGCGCTGGTGGCAGCTATATATACGGAGGTAGTCAGAAATTTGGAGGCTGGTAAGATTTCTTTAGGACAACAGACTCCTGTTATTCAATTGCTGGATACACCTTATTTCCCTTTAGAAGCAAACAAAAAAGGAAGACTTTTTCTGCTTATTGTTGGAGGGACTACTGGTGCGCTATTAGCGATTGCATTCTTTGGCATTAGCTTTTTATTTCGTTCTATCATTCATAAGAATAAATAATACTCAAAATATTTATGAAAGTAGTAATATTAGCGGGAGGGTTGGGTACCAGATTATCAGAAGAAACTGTAGTTAAACCCAAACCAATGGTTGAGATTGGGGGGATGCCTATTTTATGGCACATAATGAAAATCTATTCTTTTTATGGATTTAATGACTTTGTAATTTGTTTAGGTTATAAAGGGTATTTAATAAAAGAATATTTTGCTAATTATTTTTTGCATAAATCTGATGTTACCATTGATTTAAAAAACAATGCGGTAAAGGTTCATGATTCACAGGTGGAGCCTTGGAATATTACGTTGGTTGATACAGGAAATGAATCTATGACTGGGGGGCGAATTAAAAAAATTCGTCCTCATATTAATGAGGATACTTTTTTGCTTACCTATGGAGATGGTGTTGGCAATATAAATATCCAGGATCTTGTAGCTTTTCATAAAAAAAGTGATAAGTATTGTACGGTTACTTCTGTACAACCTTCCGGAAGGTTTGGTGTATTAAATATTAATGAAAACAATGAGGTACATTCTTTTTTTGAAAAACCTAAAGGGGATGGTTCTTGGATTAATGGGGGGTATTTTGTGTGCGAACCCCAGATTTTTGATTATTTGGCCGATGATTTTACTATTTGGGAAAAAGAACCAATGGAGAATATTGCTTTAGATGGAAAAATGCAGGCATATAAACATGAAGGTTTTTGGAGGCCCATGGATACTTTAAAAGATAAGCATGATTTAAATGATATGTGGAATTTAAACCAAGCGTTATGGAAGATTTGGTAGTTTTTAATGATTTGCAGAATGTTTATAAAAATAAGAAGGTCTTTCTAACCGGTCATACAGGTTTTAAGGGCTCTTGGTTATTGAAGATGTTGAACTTGCTGGGAGCGGATGTTAAGGGCTATTCATTGGCCCATAAAGATGAGTTCGATTTATATAATGTCATTGGAGGTAATAAGATTTGTAATTCTGTAATAGCAGATTTAAGAGATAGGCAAAGATTAATTAATGAGGTTAAATCTTTTCAACCAGATTTTATTTTTCATTTGGCCGCTCAACCGTTGGTAAGGCTGTCGTATGAGATGCCTGTTGAAACCTTTGAGATAAATGTAATTGGAACTGCCAATTTATTGGAGGCAGTTAAAGAGGTTAATAATAAATGTCAGATTGTACTAATTACAACAGACAAAGTTTACCACAACTATGAATGGACTTATCCTTATAGGGAAAATGATCGCCTGGGTGGATATGATCCATATAGTGCAAGTAAAGCTTGTTCAGAACTGGTAATAGATTCATACAGAAATTCTTTTTTTAATACTCAGGCATATCAGGAACATGGAAAAGCAATAGCAGTAGGTCGAGCCGGAAATGTTATAGGAGGGGGCGATTGGGCTAAAGACCGGTTATTACCCGATATAGTACGCGCTTTAGGGCATAACCAATCTATTAAAGTTCGTAATCCGGTTTCAATCAGACCATGGCAACATGTAATGGAACCATTGTTTGGATATCTTTTGTTAGGGAAAGCTTTGGCTCAAGATCCGGTTAAGTTTTCCCAAGCGTATAATTTTGGCCCACTAATAATGGATGCATTACCTGTTGAACGAATGGTAAAAATTGCTATTGATGAATGGGGAGAGGGAGCATACGAGAAGATACAGCAAATACATCAGCCACATGAAGCAGGCTTACTGAGCCTTGACATTTCTAAAGCAATATGTGAATTGTCCTGGAAGCCAGCGTTGAATGCACAGGAAGCAGTATCGATTACCATTGCCTGGTACAAAGAATATTATAATACTAAAACCGATATGGTTCAATTCACTGAACAACAAATTCGAAATTTTTTCTCTAAACAAGATTGAGATTATGAGAAGGATTGCAGAAGAGGATTTGGAACATATACTTCAATATACATTATCTATTTGGGAGATTGCAAGAGAGAAGACTATTTTCATTACAGGAGGTACCGGTTTCTTTGGTAAATGGCTGTTAGAAAGTTTTCTATACGTTAATGAGAAACTAAATTTATGTTCAAAATTAGTTGTGTTGAGTAGAAACCCACCGGCCTTTCTAAGAGATAACCCGCAGTTCAATCATTCTTCGATTTCTTTTATTACAGGGGATATTGCTACTTTTTTATATCCGGATATACCTATTGATTATATCGTTCACGCAGCCACTGAAGCCAGTGCTATTCTGAATGTAGAGTTTCCTTTTCTAATGTTTGATGCGATAGTGTCAGGAACCAGGCATATTTTAGAATTAGCAAAATTGAAAGAAGTTAGTTCGATTTTACATACAAGTTCTGGCGCTGTTTATGGAAAACAACCAGGTAGCATAACCCATATGTATGAAGACTATCTTGGGGCTCCTGATATTTATGAGGAGACAAGTGCATATGGTGAGGGAAAAAGAGTGGCGGAGATGCTGGCCAATCTTTACCATTTAAAATATGCTGTTCCAAGTAAAATTGCAAGGTGCTATGCCTTTATTGGTCCATATCTTCCTCTAAATCAGCACTATGCAATAGGGAATTTTTTAAATGATGTTTTGAATGAAAAAGACATTTTAGTTGCAGGAAATGGAACACCCTATCGATCCTACCTTTATGCATCGGATCTGGTCGTCTGGTTATGGACTATTTTGTTTAAGGGAATATCTGGCCGGCCTTACAATGTTGGCTCCGATAATGCTTTAACGATAGAAGAGCTTGCAGGTAAAATAGCCGGACTGAGTCAAAAGAAATTGAAAGTTCAGGTAATGGGAAAAATAGATGCGCATCCTCCTTTGAGATATGTTCCTTCGATAGATCGAGTTAAAAAGGAATTAGGATTGGAAGTCAAGATTGATCTTGAATCAGCACTTCAAAAAACATTGAAATTCTATCTGTAGTAAGAGATATACAACATAGTTTTTGCCTGTACTGGTTATTAATAATTTATATTACAATTAATATTGAGTTTGTATAAATATTTTAATTCAATTTAAATGAAAGTTAGTGATCTTATAGCGCGGTTTTTAGAAGAAAAAGAAATAAAGCATGTATTTGGAATTATAGGAGCCGGGAATGCTCATATTTTTGATTCTATTCTGCAACGTGGCTATACCGAAATTATTTGTGTACATCATGAGCAGGCTGCATGCATGGCAATGCAAACTTACTACCGTGTATCCGGAAAGGTAACCGCTGCAATACTCACTACCGGCGGAGGATCTACCAATGGGGTTACAGGTGTGGTAAGTGCATGGGCTGATTCAATACCTGGTCTGGTTATATCTGGGAATGAGAATTCCAAATATATAGAAAGCCATAAGAATCTTAGAATGTGGGGGATACAAGGATATGATAGTTCTCACATGGTAGACAAAGTGACAAAACATGCATCCCGTATATTAGATGGCAAGAATGTGATGGAAGAACTTGAGAAGGCTTATACGATCACTACCGAAGGAAGGCCAGGTCCTTGCTGGGTAGATATACCAATGAACATTCAGTCATCTCAAGTGGAAGAAGATGCATTGACTGCTTATAAAAAGGATAAGGTTAATGCTGCAGAACCTAATCCGTCTCAGGTAAAATTGATCTTCGAAGAATTAAGTACCGCCCAAAGACCGGTTATTCTGCTGGGAAATGGAATAAGGCTCGCCCAAGCCGAACATCTTGTTAAAGGATTGATTGAAACCTTGGGCATACCTACCTTAGTCTCTTGGGCAGGCATTGATATTATAGATTCTTATCATCCTTTAGTGTACGGCAGAGCAGGCACATACGGGCAGAGATGTGCAAACTTAATAATACAGAATTGTGATTTTTTATTGGCGATTGGGACCAGAATGGCAATACCACAGGTTGGATATGATATTAGTGAATTTGCTAGGGAAGCAAAAATTGCTATTGTAGATATTGATCCATATGAGTTGGCAAAATATCCTGAGCGAACCGATTTTGCCGTTCAAGCAGATGCAGGTGCTTTTGTAAAGGCGTTATTAATTGAAATAGGCCAATCAACGTTAAGCATTACTTATGATGGCTGGATTGCACAATGTAACTTATTACGTGATAAATATCCATGGGTATCTGAGTGGGAACATCCGGATCAGGACGGATTTATTAATTCCTATCGTTTTATGGAAAGGCTAAATGAACATCTGAAACCTGATCAGATAATAACAACTGATATGGGAACTGCTTTATTAAGCGGTCATCAGGTATTGAAGATAAAAGATGGCCAACGGTTGATGACTTCTACCGGGCTTGGGGAAATGGGGTACGGTTTACCGGCTGCAATTGGAGCTTCATTTGCAGTAAATAAAGGAGAAGTACTATGTCTCAACTGCGACGGTGGTATGATGATGAATTTACAAGAGTTACAAACAATAGTCCATCATAAATTACCTATTAAGCTTATCATCTTTAATAATGACGGTTATTTGATGATTAAGCATACACAAAAAGCTTTGTTTAATGGAAGGAATACCGGAACAGATAAGAAATCCGGAGTAAGTTGTCCCAACTTTAGTAATGTAGCCACTGCATTTGAAATTCCATCCTTTCAAGTTCGAACTTGGAAAGATTTTGATGAAATAATTCCTAAAGTGCTGAATGAAGAGGGGCCAGTGATTTGCGAAGTATTCATGCATCCTCAGCAACTGTTTGTACCCAAATTATCGTTAGCTATGCAAAAAGACGGATCATTGGTGTCACCTCCACTAGAGGATTTATCTCCATTTATATCGAAGAAAGATCTTGAAGATAATATGTTGATTGGCTTGCATGCGAAATCACAAATGATCGAACGTTAATATTAATTACGTATTGTTTATGACTAAATTAAAGGTAGCAATTCTGGGAAGCGGTAATATCGGAACAGATTTGATGATTAAAATACATCGTTCCGAATTCCTGGAATGTGCATTGTTTATAGGTAGAAATCTATCTTCCCAGGGAATGGCAAAGGCAATAAGCATGGGAATTAAAGTATCTGATGAAAGTATAAAGGCTATTGAGAAAAATGTTGATTGTTGTGACTTGGTATTTGATGCTACTTCTGCAAAGGATGCTATTGGTCATTGGCAAATTCTGGAAAAGCTGGGAAAAATTGTTGTTGATCTCACACCGGCAAAGGTTGGCGGCTTATGTATACCTGCTGTTAACTTACATGAATCAATAAAGCAGCAAAATGTGAATATGGTCACCTGCGGTGGACAGGCTTCTATACCAATTGCTTATGCAATTGGCAAAACGCATAACGATATTGATTATATCGAGGTTGTTTCAAGTATTGCCTCGCGAAGTGCTGGGCCCGCCACAAGGCTAAACCTGGATGAATACATTGATACTACAGAATATGGTGTAAAGCTTTTTTCAAAAGCAAAAAAAACAAAAGCAATTCTGAATTTAAATCCAGCTAATCCTTGTATTGACATGCAGACTACTATTTTTGCGAAAGTAGATAAGCCGAATATAGATGCTTTAACTATAGAAGTGAATAATATAGTTGAAAAAATAAAATTATATGTTCCTGGATATCATTTATTGGTCCCGCCGATTTATGAGAACGGCAGAATTGTGGTAATGGTAAAAGCGCTGGGATTAGGAGATTACTTACCAAAGTATGCTGGGAACCTTGATATTATTAATTGTGCAGCGATAGCTGTTGCAGAAGAATATGCCAAATCCAGGCAGCTTGCCGGCGCATAAAAAATGCTTGTATGAAAAAAATCTTAATTAGCGATCCTACTCTAAGAGATGGGAATCATGCTGTAGCCCATAGCTTAACTGCAAAACAAGTTGCTATTTATTGTGTCGCTGCCGATAAAGCTGGGATTCCTATTGTTGAGGTTGGCCATGGAAATGGACTAGGAGCCTCATCTTTACAAGTTGGATTAGCAGCAGAAAATGATAAGACTTTGCTTGAGACAGCTCGAAAGAATTTGTGCAATAGTAAACTGGGAATACACGTAATACCCGGATTTGCGACAATCAAACGAGATTTACAACTTGCCGTTGATATTGGTGTAGATGTGGTTAGGGTTGCTTCTCATTGCACTGAAGCTGATATTACACAACGGCACATAGGATTTGCCCGTGAAAAGGGAAAAGAATCATTTGGCGTACTAATGATGACCCATATGGCTTCAGCTGCATTGTTGGTAGAAGAAGCTCAAAAGATGGAATTGTATGGAGCTGAAGGCATAATTATTATGGATTCTGCTGGAGCATACTTGCCAAATGATGTGACAGAGAAGGTATCATTATTAGTACGGGAACTTTCTATTCCTATTGGCTTCCACGCCCATAATAATTTAGGACTAGCTATTGCTAATTCGGTTGCAGCAGTTGCTGCCGGAGCTACGATACTGGATGGAACAGCCCGTGGATTTGGTGCTGGTGCCGGTAATGCTCAACTTGAAGTTCTTATAGCCGTTTTAGAAAAGCTCGGCCATATAACTGATATAGATCTCTACAAAGTATTAGATGCTTCTGATATTGCAGAAAGAGAAATAATGCCTCAAATACCAGTGATTAAATCGGAAAGTATTGTAAGCGGCCTGGCTGGTGTTTTTTCCGGCTTTTCTAAACATGTTACACGAATTGCCAAGGAATATAACATAGATCAACGGGATATTTATTTTGCATTAGGAGCTAGAAAAGTAGTTGCCGGACAGGAAGACATAATTATTGAAGTGGCTACTGAAATTGTCAAAAACAAAACAATATGAGTACTCAGTCTATTAGCGATTTCATTTATGAAGATTGTGATAGATCTTGCATAGACGTAAATATGCTACGTAAGTTGTCTAACCAAACTATCTTAATTACTGGTGGTACTGGATTTGTGGGTAAATGGATTGCGGAGATGGTGCTGTTTCTTAATAAGTATCATCAATTCAATATTAAACTATACTTATTAGCCAGAGATATTGAAAAATTTAAATCGGAAGCGCCTCACATAGCTAAAAATGGACAAATTAATCTTTTGGAACAGGATGTAAGAAATCTGTCTGAATTGCCTTCTGATACCAATTTTGTTGTTCATGCGGCTGGTACTCCTGATAGTAGACAACACGCTTCTCAACCATTACGTACAATTGATACCTTTTTAAAAGGAACGACAGCGGTTTTCGAAGCTTGTTATAGACTTCCAGCTCTTGCTAAGATTATTCATGTCAGTTCTAACTATGTTTATGGCAATGTTTTTAAAAACCAAAATACAATCAACGAGAAAGATTTAGGTGTAAGAGAATGTAATTCAATTCTTGCTTCTTATAGTGAAGCAAAGCGAATAACAGAAACTTTATGTGCCATCTATAGAAATCAACAGCAATTGCCAATAACAATTGTAAGACCATTTGCTTTTGTAGGACCGTATCAAAAATTGGATAAGCCGTGGGCTATTAACAACTTTATAAGGGATGCGTTGTTGGGTGGACCAATAAGAATCTTAGGAGATGAGAACACTACAAGGAGCTATTTATATGGTAGTGATATGGCCTTTTGGCTTTTAGCAATTCTCGCTAATAATTCTACAGGCGATGTGATTAATATTGGTAGTGACGAAAGCATTTGCTTGCTTGATTTAGCTAAACTAATTACTCATTTTTTTAATAGAAATATTGAAATACTATCAAGGGCTTCTAAAGATAGTGCACATCAAATACCATCTTTGGTTCCGGATATTTCTGTTGCCCGTAAGCTATACCTAACTCCAACCTATCCATTGAGCGAGGCTATTGAACGTACCATAAAATGGAATCAATTATTTAATAATGTTTTTAATTAATTATGGAATATAAAAATATTACGAGTAGTCTTAGATCTTCTATTACTGATGTCTTAGCTTCAAAACTGAATAGAATAATTAAGCCTGGACAAGACTATATTCCTGTTACCGGGAAAGTTATTGATGAAGATGATTTGTTATATGGCATAGAAGCTGTAATGGATGGCTGGTTAACAGCAGGGCGATTTGCAGATGAATTTGAAAGATCAATAGCAAGGTATTTCGGAAGCAGATTTTCATTGCTGGTTAATTCTGGTTCCTCAGCTAATCTATTGGCTTTTTATACATTGACTTCTCCCAAATTGGGAAAAGATGCGATATTGCCTGGCGATGAAATAATTACTGTTGCAGCGGGTTTTCCAACTACTATTAATCCAATGATTCAGTTTGGTTGTGTCCCTGTGTTTTTAGATATCGATTTGCCTACTTATAATATTAAGGCAGAAGATATTGAGGCAGCTATAACTCCTAAAACAAAGGCAATTATGGTGGCTCATACATTAGGCAATCCATTTAATCTGGAAGAGGTAATGCGGGTGGCTCAAAAGTATGATCTATGGATTATTGAAGATGATTGCGATTCGTTAGGAGCCACCTATAAGGGTAAAAAGACCGGAACATTTGGCGATCTTGCCACTTTGTCATTTTATCCTGCGCATCATATTACAATGGGGGAAGGAGGGGTGGTGCTGATTAATAATGCCAAGCTTAAAAAAGTGGCAGAAAGTTTTAGAGATTGGGGAAGAGATTGTTGGTGCGCGCCGGGTAAGGATAATACTTGTGGGGAACGTTTCTGTCAGAAGTTAGGTGATTTACCAGAAGGGTATGATCATAAATATACCTATAGCCATATAGGATTTAATTTAAAATCAACAGATATTCAAGCTGCAATTGGATTAAGTCAACTTAATAAGGCAGATATGTTTGTTGAAAAAAGAAGGATAAACCACAAATTGGCGTATGAGAAGTTGAAATTATTAGAAGAAGTTTTTATTCTGCCTGAGGCAACTGAACACTCTAACCCGAGCTGGTTCGGTTTTATGCTTACCATTAGAGATTGTAAGAAGTTTAACAGAAATAAAATGGTTGAGTTTCTTGAGCAAAATAAGATCGGCACAAGGCTATTATTTGGAGGCAACCTTACAAAGCAACCAGCCTATAAAGACGCTAACTACAGAATTTTTAACGATTTAAACAATACTGATAAGGTTATGAATGATTCTTTCTGGTTAGGAGTTTGGCCTGGACTGGAAGAGCATCATTACGATTATATAACAGAGGTGTTAAAAAAATTTATACAAGCCCAATAGTGATCATCATCAGTTTTTTCATTTATAACAATTTAAGAAAAATTGCGAGCTTTTATCAATAAAACTAAGGACGCTTTAGGGATAGACAAGGCTATTTCTTATTTACTTGCGGGTAAGGCAATTGCATTAGCATCTCAACCATTGACAATTTTTTTTATTGGAAAATTTTTGACATCTACAGAACAGGGATTTTATTATACGTTTTCTAATATTATATCTCTATCTATATTTTTGGAGCTTGGATTAGGAACTATATTGACTCAATTTGCAAGCCATGAGTTTGCTCATTTGTCATGGGATAAAAAAAAATTGATTGGTGACGAAATTGCGCTTAGTCGTCTCTTGTCTTTGTGCAAAAAAACATTAAAATGGTATATCATAATGTCTGCAATATTTTCATTATTGATCATTCCATTTGGCATTTTGTTCTTTAAATCACAGGCATCTAACATTAGCTATATAGGGGCATGGAGTTGTCTGGTAATTTTTAGTGCAGGTAATCTCATTATTTATTCTTTTACTGCAATTCTTGAAGGTTGTGATTGTGTGTCTGATATGCAATTAATGAAGATGCTTCAATCAATAGTTGGTAGTATTTCTGTTTGGGTTGTGTTATCATTAAAATGGGGATTGTATGCAGCTGCCGGGCTTGCTTTTTCTCAATTTTTAATAAGCGTAATCTGGCTTAGAAGAAAATATTGGCCAATTATAAAAGACATCTATATATTCAATGTAAATACTCCACACCAGATTTCCTGGAAAAAAGAGATTCTACCATTGCAATGGAAGATTGGTTTGAGTTGGATATCAGGATATATAATATTTCAGTCTATGGTGCCGGTTTTATTCAGGTATAGAGGGGCTGTTGAGGCTGGCCAAATGGGAATGAGTTTAAGCATATCTAATCTTGCCTTAGTTGTTGGTCTGGCATGGCTAAGTACTAAAGCACCTTCTTACGGCGCACTCATTAAATTAAATAAGATTAAAGAATTGCAGGCAATAGTAAAGAAGAACTCTATATTATCAGTTGGAGTAACAGCCTTTGTGTCTTTTTTTGTTGTAATTGGTGCGTTTGTGATAAAAGTGTATTTCCCGGCTTTTGGGGGTAGATTCCTTCCTGTCTATACACTCGCTATTTTATTGATTTATAATGTGGTTAATGCCCTTATTACATCAATTGCTCTTTACCTTCGGGCTTTTAAAGCAGAACCATTCCTGATTAATTCAATGGTTGGGGCGTTATTGATGGGAATAGCAATCTTTTTATGTGCTAAATACAGTAATGCTGATGTACTTTGTATTACATTACTTTGTATTAATTTATTATTTAGCCTACCATCCTCTGTTTTTATTTTAAAAAGAGAAAACAGTAAAATAAAAATATTATATCAATAATTTCCAAGTCTTATTATGGTACAAATTGACCAGCAAGATGGCTTACTGCTTTCTATTTGTATAATGACATACAATAGGGCTGATTTATTGAAGATAACCTTAGAGTCCATTTTAAACAATAATCCAGGGAAAAATATTGAGATAGTCATTTCTGATAATTGTTCTGTTGATCACTCGGCTGAAGTAGTAAGTCGATATAAAGAAGCTCAATATGCAATACGTTATTTTCGAAACGAAATAAACTATGGGTTTGATGGTAACGTAAAAAAATCTATTGAGCGTGCGAGGGGAAAATACATTTGGCTCTTCTCTGATGACGATATAATGCCAGATGGACTTCTTAAGCATGTAGTTAATAGTCTGGATGGCCAGGATTATAATTTATGTTATGTTTCGCATTATAGTTTTAAGGATGGAGATGATTTTGGAAAAATATATAAAGAGTTTTATCCCAAAATTGATAAGACGTATAAAGATGGCTTTTCACTATTTGAAGTTGCAGGTTTTGGGTTTTTATCATCCTTGATATTAAAGAATTCTTTAGCTAAGGATAGTATTCCACAAATAATGTCGATTTATAACAATGCCCACCTTGAAGTAGCTTTTGAGATCGCATTTGTAGTTGAAGGTGATTATTTGTTTATTGGTACTTATAGTGTGGCTGCAAGGATGCCTAATTCATGGAACAGACATGGCTTTCTTAGAGATGGCTTTATTAATGTAATAAGAATATATCAACGATATTATGATAAAGGAGTATTGCCATACCATTATCTGTTAAAGCTGAGGAAATATTCCATATATAAGGGGCTGCCTGGCCTTTTTATCAATGCATCAGTAAATAAAGATGCCAAATCTTTAAAGACGTTAAAGGGAGAATTATTGAAAGTGTTTCCCGCAGTTGTGCATAAGCTATTCATTCACTTTTATTACTTCATAAGTTCAAACGGCGTTTTGAGATTGGTTTATACTCCGTTATATCGGGCTGTAATTAATCACAGAGTAAAAAAAATAAATAGGTAGTCAATGGTTTTATTATCTATTGGTGTTCCAACCTATAACCGGGCAAAACTCCTGGAGGAAACGATAAACAGTATAGTTGCTGCTATGCGTTCTGCATCTGTTAAAGATGTAGAAGTGGAGTTGATTATATCCGACAATGCCAGCACTGACGATACTCCACATATGATGGCTAAATTAAAACAGCAATACCCTTTTATCAAATGTCTACGTAATGAAATTAATGTGGTTGACGAAAATTTTTTTTTACTGGCAAGAGCTGCTACAGGTAGGTATGTATGGATTTTTGCCGATGACGATTTAATGGAACTTAATGCAGTAGATATTGTACTAGGTGAAATCAGGAAGGGGTATAGTACCTTAATTCTTAATTATTCAATGTGGGATAGCTCTTTTCACAATTTGATCAAACCGGTTCGCTACGAATATAGTCAGGATCTATTTATTCAAGATAAAAATAAAGTACTAGATCAATTTGGAACAGGGTTACAATTTATATCCTCTATAGTAATTGAAAAAAACATTTTGTCGAAAGAAAAGGAATATGACTATAGGAGGTTACATCAGTATGGCAATTCTTTTTTATATGCAGTTTATTCGGGTATTTCGGTTACTTGTAATGTTAAGTATATTGCAACTACTCTGTTGAAATATAGGGGTGGAAACTCAGAAGTGGGAGAAGTAAATAAATGGTACAAGTATTTTATTTATGGCAATAATCTTTTTCTTTCGATATTGAGAAATTTAGAGGGATATTCTTCTAGATCTATAAAGAATGCACGAAGAAAAATTATTAAAGAATATTTGCTGCAGGATATTGCTTTAAGAAAAAGAAATGGATTTAATTCATATAAATTATTTCGAAAAATACCATACCAGTATTATTCACATATAGAATTTTGGGGAGTAGTGATTCCTGTAATTCTAATGCCTAACCGAATCTTTACAATATGTTATAATTCTTTAAAGAAATAATAAATGAATATTGCAGTAGATTCAACAACTTTAGCCATTAGCAATAGTGGAATTACTTCTTACCTAAAAGGGCTTCAGGAAGGTTTTGCACAGCTAAAAGCAACACCGAGCCTTACGCTATATACTCCGAATACTAATATTAAAAACAGAAAATTAAGAACAATTCATAGAGAATTGTATTGGCAGCAATATTGGTTGCCCAAAATGGCCGCCAAAGATGGTAACCAGCTATTATTTTCTCCTTCTCATAATGTCGCATTAAGAAGTTCCATTCCCAGGGTAGTTACTTTTCATGATTTCTATTTACTGAGAAATCCACAGTCATTTACAGCATGGCATAGATGGTATGGAACAAAGTTTTATCCTAAAATAATTAACTCTGGGTGCAATATTATTGTTATATCTAAATTTACTGAAAGTGAATTGTATCATTTTTTTCCTAAAGCATTTGCGAATATTAGAGTCATACCCAACGCTATTTCAGATGAATGGAGGAGAATTCATGATGAAGTATCAATTCAAAATGTTATCAAAAAGCATTGTCTTCCAAATGAGTTTATTTTGGCGGTAGGCTCAGTAGAGCCAAGAAAAAATTTATCGGTTTTATTTCGAATTATAAAAAACGATCCAAAGCTACCTCCGCTGGTTTTAATAAGCCCAGGAGGATGGAACAATGCTTCAGAACTGGCTGAAATAAGGAAATTGCAGGAAATCAAAAGATTATATTGGCTAAATAATATAGACAGGGATGAACTAATTCATATTTACAATAAGGCTCTTGTTTTTGTATACCCGTCTTTATATGAAGGAATGGGAGCACCACCATTGGAAGCCATGGCTTGCGGTTGCCCTGTTATTACATCCAATAATTCAGCATTGGCTGAATATTATTCGGGTATTGCCCATTTGATTGATCCCCTTAATGAAGAAGAAATTGGATTTGCCATTCAGAGTGTGCTGGTGTCGTCACAGAAGCGTGAAGAAATGATAGCTAAAGGGTTGAAGCACAAAGAACATTTTTCATTTTATAAAGTCGCTGAGAGAACGTTAAATTATTTTCAGGAGTTAATATGACCAGTAAAAGAATATTATATATACTCCCTTACTTGTCTGCTGCAACCAGGCTTAGTTTTGTTGCAGGTGGACTAACAGTTCGTATTGAGCAACTTGTAATAGTATTATTATTTGCGGCCATTATTTTAGGTCTTTTGGTGGGAAAAAAAATATATTATGATGGAGCCGCTTTATTCTTAACTCTAATGTGGGGAATAAGTTTTTATGCTTCTATACATAATGCACCTGATAGTAAATACAGTGTTATACAAACCGTCAACATCGTTACAATATCATTTGGATATCTTGTTGTATCCCATTCTATTAATGACAGAAAAACGTTTAACAAATATCTTTTTCATAGTTTAAATGCCGCTTTTATTCTTTCATGTTGTGGAACACTTTTTTTTCTGATATCATTTATAGTCAGGAAGGAGTTGTTAGGTGTCAATCTTACACAAAACGAATTAGCAGGAGTTGCTTTTGGAACATATTTCACCATGCGTGAGCCTAACTATTATGGCAGCTTTATGTTGATGCCATTTTTTATTTCGTTCATCTTGTTGTTTGGGAAAAAAGAACGTCCTGATATATTCTCTTCGTCTTTCTTAAAACGTGTTTTTATTGCTTCCTGCCTCGGTATGTTGCTTAGCTTTACAAGAGCTGTATGGCTTGCCGCTATTATAGGACTGGCAATCTATTATCTGGGATCCTGGAAGAAAATAGTTAATAATTGGTTGAAAATACTAGGAGCGGTAACAGGAGTGTATATAATATTATTTCTGTTGATTAACGTGTTTAAGTTTAGTTTTTTAGCATATAAACTGAATAATTTTATTCAAACAGATACCGGAAGCGGTGAGGGACGTTTAATATTGTACTTTCAGGCTTTGGATAACTTGGTTGATAGCGGTAACTGGTGGTTCGGGAATGGCACATATAGTTTTGCGAGCTTCTTTACCTATGGCGATTATGATAGTGATCAGAATGCGTGGATAGGTAATTGGTTGATCACAATTTTGCATGATTCGGGAATTATTGGGTTGATTACATTCTTCTGCTTTTTTGGATTACTTATTTCATACTCCTTTAAAAAAAGTAAAACAGATGATAGCGAAATACGCATTGGCCTTAGGTTATCTCTTGTTGGGATTTTAATTGCATTCTTTTTTTCACAGGGTACCACCTTTTTATATCCATGGATATTATTCGGATTAGTTTCTGCACATAAGAAACTGTCCAAAAAGGAAAATGCTGATAAAGTCATTACTAATGATCAACTGTTAAGCAAGGCTACATGAATGCAATATTATTAGGATATATTTGATAATAATACAACTGAATTGAAAAGCAAAAAAAACATCCTCTTGTTTGAACCGTGGCATTTCGGTGATCTGGTAATAGCATCTGGTATAGCACGTGAACTAAAGGCTAGTGGATATAACGTATCAATTGCATATAACTATAAATGGGAGTCATGGGTTAAGCATTGCGACTACTTTACTGTTGCTTATCCTGTAAATATTCCATGGGTTGCCAGGAATTTTAAAGAAAAATACAACCTTAAAAAGTATGGATTAAATTTTTGGAGGAATGGTATTCAATTATCTAAGTCATTAAGAGTAGATTTTGTTGTAGATATGAGGGGAGATATCAGGAATATTTTTTATCTCCGTTTTTTTTTCCCATTTAAGAAACTAATAAAGCTCCCAAATGAGAAAGTGGTAAACGTATATCACAAGAAGAATTTTTTATTTGAGAAGCTAAATATTGTCAATTTGCTTCCTGAAAAAGATGCTATCTCCTTTGCAATAAAAAGTATTATTCCAAATATAGTTTTGTTTGCAGGCGCTACAGATTATAATCGCTCTTTACCAAGAGCCAAACTACATGAAATGTTTCATATGTTAGCTAATATGAACGTAGCTTGTACACTAATTTTAGAACCATCTGCTGATGTTAACTCATGGAAGAAGTTTTTTGAACAATTGGGACGCAATAAGTTTGACTTTATTCAGGCCGATTTATTTACAGTAGCAACTTGTATTCAAAAAGCTGATATAGTTGTAAGTACTGACTCTGGGTGGTTACATATTGGCCACTACTATAAAAAAAAGCTTATTGGATTGTTTGGTTTTGATACAACCAATTCATGGGCTCCTCCCGGAGCGATCATTCTTTTGCCGGATAAGATGTATGATGCCTCGTTAAGATATAAGAAAGAATACCATAATATTCAACCCCTTCAGGAGTTGAATATGGACAATTTTAAAAAAGCGCTTCTCAGCCTTTTAGAAGAGTAGTTTTTAGAGATACTTATCTATCTTGCTATTGTTTAACTAACTGAAATCAAGAGCTTTGCTCTATAAAAATATGAGCAATAATATTCAAAAGTATAAAAAATAATAGATGGAGGCTGCCTACAGAAAAGTGGATATAGGAGGTGTTAGGATAAGCAATATTGCATTGGAAGAAGTTATAGATGAATTTCGATTAATTATAAAAGAGAAAAAAAAGGTAAGGGTTTGCGTAACACCGGTCAATTGTGTTGTTTGGGCAAGTAATAATCCGAACTTGAGGAACATTTATAATTCCGCTGATTTTACATTATGTGATGGTGTACCATTAATTTGGGCATCCAGGTTTTTAGGTGAGCCACTTAAAGGAAGAGTAACTGGATTAGATTTATTACCAAAGTTTATTGAAACATGTCACACAGAAGCTTTTAGCATTTTTTTATTAGGGGCCAAAGACGGTGTTGGAGAATTCCTTAAACAAAAACTCGAAAAAGAATTTCCTGGAATAAAGGTTGTCGGAATTTATTCTCCTCCGTTCGCAGAAAAATTTAGCAAAGAGGAAAATGAAAAGATGATGCAACTGATAAATAATGTTAAACCGGATGTTCTATGGGTAAGTTTAACTGCACCTAAGCAAGATTATTGGATATATGAGAATATTGATTTTTTGGATGTTCATATAGCTATAGGAGTAGGCGGTGCATTTGAAGTAACTGCGGGGTTAATAGATAGAGCTCCCAAATTTATGCAAAAGAATGGGTTAGAATGGTTATACAGATTTGTTAAAGAACCCCGCCGTTTATTTAAGCGATATTTTGTGGAGGCACCAATGTTTATTCCGATTATTATAAAGCAAAAATTTGTAGTTCGAAAGAATAAAGAAAGAAACACCAGAAGCTAAGGTTAAGATTTTTTAATTTAAAAAATAATTAATGAAGAAATGTTTATTAGGGATTTTTTCATTTTTATTCTTCCAATGCGCCGTTCTGGCTCAGGTGAATGAACCAGATAATAATGAGGTGTATAATTTTCTTTACAGAATGTCAGAAAAGGGGCTTATAAAATTTGATGATTATATATTACCTCTCGATCGACATGATATTAAAAAAGCATTGCTTACCTTGAAGCTTTCTGACAGTATACTGTCAAAAATTGAAAAATCAGAACTATATTTTTATTTAAGGGATTTTGGGTATGATTCACCATCTATTCAAACTCAGTCTTCCGGACAGTTTGTTAAATTCATCAGGAGTGATGATGTAGGGCGTTTCCGTGTATTTGCTGCAAGCGATAGCACGGCGAACATTTTTCTGGAACCCGCTGTTGGATTAAGTATTACAACCTATAATAACTCTCATACTACAACCTATTACAATGGCGCAAGACTTTGGGGTAATATTTCAAAGAATATAGGGTTTAATTTGTCCTATCACGATATTACAGAAAATGGAGATTCTCTTGATGTGAATAAGACGTTTACACCATCTCAGGGAATAATAAATACGAGTCATAGTGCTCACTCTCTCAATTATAGCAATCTTTTTTTTAACATAGGATATCGATGGAAAAACGGGGCAATTACCATTGCCAAAAACAACATTAATTGGGGATATGGTGTTGGAGGCAAAATCGTTTTGTCTTCTAAAGCACCGGCTTTTCCTTATATCAGCTTTGACTTTCAGCCGTTTAAATGGTTAAAGTTTAATTACTTCCATGGATGGCTAAATTCAGATATAATAGATTCATCTGCTTCTTATACCACAGGAACGGGTATTGCCGGTAATGTTCGTACTATTTACCGTTCTAAGTTTATCGCCAGTCATACGATCACAATAACT
>Ga0207739_1000013_pt1 | contig 19086 bp, 16 predicted proteins | sample LuqExpMetageno15_FD_187773 | JGI IMG/M metagenome (GOLD analysis project Ga0207739, IMG submission 187773) | Tropical forest soil microbial communities from Luquillo Experimental Forest, Puerto Rico - Sample 15 (SPAdes) | ecosystem: Environmental > Terrestrial > Soil > Tropical forest ... | reverse complement strand
GAGCGTCTGCTCGGTGCAACTGCTCTCCCGTATCGTACGACCCGTCTGCGCGTCCGCACGAATAGCAATGCCCTTGGTGGCGACGTGGGCTTGCTCGCCCAGAATAGCGCGGCGGCCACTGTCGGTCTTCCTATCGGTGTCTCGACCAACATCTCGAACCACGCAGCGAGCAGCGAGACCGCGCACGCTCAGGCTGGTACGCCGAACTTTAAGAATGGCTTTGCCACCGTAGGCGTCAGTAGGTCTGCCCTGACCGTTCCGACCACCTATGGTATTACCTCTGGCAGCCTCATCGCGGGTCTCCGTGGCGCCCAGGATACGAATGCAGTCGGTTCTGTCTTCTTCCCGGCCTTCGCAAACAATAATAGCTTCGTAACCCCAGTCCACAGCGTCTCCGGTACTGCCGTCGTCACCCAGGACTCGGTTCTTCGCGAGTGGTTGGCTGGCGATGGCTTCTACGTGGCCTCTCCCTACGCCATCGGCCCACACGACGACATCGGCTTCGTGATCGACGGAAACACCAACACCCAGCGCTATGTCTTCAATACGTTCCGCAAGTTGGTCCCGACGAATAGTACCTACGGTCTGACAAACTCGTTCTACGACGTGGACAACAGCAACCAGATCCTGACTGCGGGCTTTGGACAGCTCTTCGACTTTACGGACTTCGCGGTCTATATGCACGCCCGTACCAAGTCTCACGCTGAGTCGGGCGACACTACCAAGACCCTAGTGTGGCGCGCAAACGACTTCGGTTCTGGCGGTAACCAGTACACCGTCGCCTACGGCTACCCCCTGACCGCCTCCGCCGGCATAGCTGTGGGCGTGGATGCTTACTCTGCCTCGACTATCAATATCACCACCAGATTGGCGTCTGGCCCAGCCCGTACCGGTGTCATTGTCTCGGACAGCGCAATGGTGGGCATTGCAGCAACCTCTACGCCAACGAGCAACTACACCTGTACCTTCGTCCTGGGCTTTGCTATCGCCAGCGGTAACCTCTCTCGCGCAGCTACCACCGTTACGGCAACGGTTACCCTCCCCTCAGGCGTAACCGACCATGGTTTCGTCAACGGCAATCAGCTCTACATCGCCAGCACAGACGGTAACTTCCCGAGCGGTATCAAGACCATCACCCGTATTAATGCGACCCAGTTCACTTACACTGAGGCGGGCGCTGCCGTATCTAGCGTCAGCGCTTCTACCGTCTCCTTCGACGTGGCAGAGGCCACCCTGGCTTCCAGTACCGTAGTTTCGGGTGATATCGCGGTTGTTGGAAACGCAGCCACCACGGTTCCGGCGGGTGACCAGGCGCCTGTGCGCATCTCGGCTCTTGGCGCCCAGTATTGGACCGGCCTCCTTCAGAACAACGCAGGTCCGCTCACGGGTACTGTGGTGACGTGGTATCCGCTCAACCTGGCCAGCACCCTCTCGTTCTTCCCGCTGGTCATCAACACCGCAGCTCAGATCGCCACGGCGGTCAACGCCCTGCAGGCAGTCGCAAATACCACGGTCCCCGTAACTGCACAGCCCGCGCTGTCTGGCGCCGGCAACATCACGCAAGCCTCCTACGAAGAGTTCACCACCTCCGGCTACTCCTACTCTTTCACGGACGGCATCAACTACATCCAGAGCCAGGTAGCTCCGACCATCCCGTCGAACAACTACACCCTGACGTTTAAGAACGCGATCACCTCCACCCTCGGTACGAATAGCGGCTGGGCTACCGAAGATGTCCGCCTGGTTCCCCAGACGGCCCTCAACGTCGCCAACTTCTTCAATAGCCAGACCGTGACCGGCCTCTCCAGCGTGGCTGAGACCGTTAACTCCTCGGACGGCCAAAAGGTCCAGGTCAGCTCGCTGGCCCTCGGTTCAGCTTCCAGCGTCCAGTGCCAGGGCGGCAAGGCCAACTTCGCCAGCGCGGCGATTGTCGGTTCAGCCTCGACCGTCTCGGGTGGTACCGCCAACTTCACCATCGCGACTTCAGACTCGGTCCCGTTCGAGGGGGGCATGTGGGTGGCTATCCAAAACACCCTTCCCCAGGTCAAGAGCTGCTTTGACTCGACCACGGTTTTGAACACTGTCACTCCATCCACCAATACATTCGTGGTGAGCGTAAAGCACTGCTGGGACTACGCGAACTCGGGCCCCGTAACGGGCAGCGGTCTGCAGTTCGAGAAGCAGGGCGAGTTCCTTGCGGTCATCTGGACCGGGTTCGGTAACGACCCCACGCTCGCGGGCGTGTCGGAGGGAGACTGGGTGCACCTTGATGTCTCCGCCTCTACGATCACCAATCTTACGGCCATCGATAGCCGAAACTCGGGCACTTTCCGCGTTGTCCGCGTCGATACCTCAACCACCACTTTCTGGATCGAGAACGCCTCGGCTGTTGAAGAGATTGGTATCGCCGACGTGCAGTTCCTCACGTTCGAGAGCCTCATGCCGGGCGATACCGTGAACATCTCGCTCCCCAGCAGCGCTTGGGGTTCATCCATCTACCTGCCCAATAACCAGCTTTACACGGTCAGCCAGACTTTCAATGCGGCTTCCCCCAGCCAGTTCAAATTCGTCGTGAATACCCCCGCACACGTTCTCGTGAGCTTCTCGGGCTCCATTACTCTGGGCAGCAACGCCAACCTGTTCGTCGCCCGTGCAGGCAGCGCTACCCGTCTTATCAAGCAAATCCTGTCGCTGGTCCCCAACCAGTCGAACGGGGCCTTTATGGACATCAAGATCACCACCAATGCCCAGTATTCGGATATTACCGAGGTAAATGGTTCCTTGATGGAGACCCTGGATAAGCTTGCCTTCCCCACCAGCCTAAATACGGGTACGGACGGGTATAGCGAAGTGGTAGGTCTCATCGGTGCCGTCAACACTGTCGCTTATGGCGATCCCCAGGACCCAACCTCTCTCCCCGGTATCGTAGCCGCAGGAGCCACGGTGAACGTTTCTGGCCCCCTCGTGAAGCGTATCCAGGTCTCTCTGGCCCTTCGCATCAAGTCGGGCATCGTCGTATCTGACATCACCGAGAACGTAAAGAGCGCCGTAGCCGCTGTAATCAACAATACTGGCATCGGCCAGAGCATCGCCATCTCCGACATTGTGACCGCAGCCGGTACAGTGAACGGAGTCCAGGCGGTGACAATCTTGAGCCCTGCATACAACGCTGGCAACGACCTTATTCCAGTCCAGCCGTTCGAGAAACCCCTAGTAATTTCAATCGACCAGGATATCTTGGTCAGTCTAACAGGTGATTAAAACATGCAACTCTATCGTCGTAGCTGGGAAAAGAAGCAGTTCGGCCGCGCTGGTGCCATCAGCAACGTGGTCAGCACGCGCTCCGGAACGGACGGCGTCATTGCCGTCGGTGGCGGTACCGCCAGCCAGGCCTCCCCGGTTCCGACCATCTCCAGCGCCACCGCAGCCTGGGTCAGCACCGACGTAGGCCGTGTCCTCCGCCTGCTTGCTACTCCCAGCCGCCGCTACGACGGCAACTACATCGTCGACTACCTCTGCGACAGCGTCGCTCTTTCGGGCGGCTCGGCCACCCACTTCCTGAAGGGCGAGACGGTGACCTGGGCGGGCGGTTCCGCGACCGTCGTCGTCGATCAGGCTTCCAACACGACTCCGCTCATCACCACCGCACACACGGGCGTTGCCGCAACCGGTACCATCACCGGCGGCACCTCCGGTGCGACTGCCACGGGTGGCGCCACGACCGCGAACACGACCGTGGCTCTTCGCTGGAACCACAACACCGGCTGCCCGACCTCGGTGGCCCGCTTCATGGCGACAGGCTCCTCGATTACCTGGCGTCTGGCCGAGGGGTGCACCTTCACCTTCGATGCTGGCGGTGACCTGGCTGCGACGGACGCTGGCTCGTACGTGAGCATCGAAGGCGATTCTCACGCCGCCAATAACGGATTGTGGAGAATCTGTAATTATCTTACAAACCAGACTTGCCAGTTGGCTAAGAGTTACCTGTACTACGTAGGCGACGTGACCACGACCGTGGACGTGACCGCTGACCACAACGCGGACTTCGTCGTCTCGACGGGCATGCAGTGGGCCATCACCGACCGCGAGCCCATCAACATGGTCGATATGTTCATGATGATCCGCCAGTTTTACATCGACACCGGCTGGAGCTTGTACCAGTCACGTGGATCCAACGCTATCTCAAGCAGCAACAACAACCTGGTTGACGACGTGTTCCGTTCCGTGGGTGAAACTGACGCCACCAACCTCCCCGATGGCCGAATCATGTACGTGCGTGGCCTGTGTCAAGGCTACAGCCGTTCCAGCCCAGGCGTGGTCAGCCTCGGTATAGACTTCGTGCCCTGGCTCAGCTGGGACCCCACGCAGACTGCCACCCTTCCCGGCAACGGCTTGGCTCCGGCACCTTACCCTGCTGACACCGGCAACACTTCGTCGACCACTGCCACACCGACCGCCACATCCTCTGGTTGGGGCGAGAGCGACGCCAACGTCACTGACATCATCACCACCGGTCGTAACGGGGCACCCATCAAGAACGTCCGTTACGATCTCGTATTGTTCGGTGATGCCGACGAAGTCGTCTGGTTGCACAACCTTTCGCTGACCCCCGCCCAGTTCGTCGGCTGCATCTCCTCGCTGGTACAGAGCGGCAACAACAAGTTCAGCTGCGCCCTCAATGCCACCACCAGCTCGGGCGCCAGCGTTGCCGTGAATACCGGCCTCTACGACCTTTCAACCAAGGGTTATGCCGTCGGCGACCGTGTGACAGTCCGTGGACTTAGTCCCACGACGAACGTGGAGTACCTGGAGACCACGACCATCACGGCCTTTGGAGGTTCTAGCCCCAACTTCACGACCACGGTGGCAAACCTTAGCCGTACCTATGGCAACGGCACCTACGACACGAAGAAGGGGTACATCGGCAACGATCCATTCCCCATCGTCATGGCGTCTTCCAACAACACCACCTGGGCCATCCGTCTGCACAATACGGCCAACGCGGGTCTGTCGCCCGGCAAGGATTACGACAACACCAACAAGGGCACGGCCTCGGCCGGACAGATGGTGAATGCCCTGGCGCTGACATCACTTTCACCTAACTATCGCAGCGGCAACTACGGTCTGACGGCCATCGAAGTCAGGTACGATGCCAACAACGAGTTCCGTGGTCGCTTCAAGTATCTCTGGGCTGGCGACACCCGTTTCTTGACGTTGGGAAAGAAGCTCCTCGATCCGGTGAACAACCAGGTTTACATCGCGTTCCAGCTTGGCGCGTACATCACCACCAACATCACAGCTTACATCGGGCCGATGTCCAAGGTGCTCGCCGGGGTCCGCTAACCCATGAGCGTCGCCACTAAACGCACCGCGAAATACGGTGGCAGCGATGCGCAGTTCAGCACAGTGGCCTCCCCGGGCGCTGCGCTGACGGCTCTCTTCAACCTGCTCGATTCCGCCCTGACTACCGCTGGCTGGACGGCCATCACCAGCCCCGGCAGCCCAGGCCCCAACACCTACTCGTCCACGGGTGAGAGTGGCAACGAGAAGCTGTACTTGGTCATGTACACCGGAGCTATGGGCACCGGCACGGGCGTGGAAGTGTCGGGCGGGAGCTACCTTACTCTTGCCCCGTGCCAGTTCATCAACGGCTCCGGCACCCGCTATTCGCAGCTCGGGGATGCACTGCTGTTGAGCGCGTCAGGCGTCCACGCCACGGCCGCCTGCATCGAACTCGATCCTTCAAAAACCTGGGATTACGCCTTTGTCTGCGACAAGGACGGGTACGGGCTCTATCTGTATCCGACCACCGGCACCCCGACGCAGGGATACTGGATGTGTGCGGGGCTTACCCAGCGAATCTCCAACGCGAAAGCCACCACCACCACTTCTTCAAGCATCACCACGGGCCCCTCGACCAGCGTGACGGTGAACACCACGGCTGACATGACCGCGACCGGCTACGGGATCGGCGATGTCATCGAAGTCGTCGCGTTGAACGCTCCGGGCTCAGGCATCTACGCCGACCGCTTCTCGGCACGCATCACCGGCATCACTTCCAGCAGCGTGACCATGGACAGTGTGCCGACGCTCTCGGCCACCATCAGCAGCGGTGCCCTCATCGGAGAAGACCCGCAACCCTTCTTCGCTACCCGACGCAATTCGCCCTCAGGAAGTGCCTACGGGGCGGGTCAACTTTCAGTGGGTTCCTCCACGGGCGTGGCAGCATCCCCGGTGGTGGCAGCCACCATCGGTGTGAACAACAACTGGAAGTCGCAGATTTCCACCAACGGTGTCGTCGGCGATATCGAAGTGCCAGCCAACAACACCGCCGGATTCCATTCAGCGGGGCCGATGAGTATGTCGCGCTCGGCACAGGGCGTGAGCATCGCCGGGTTCACGACTTCGCCCTATAGAGAGTTCCGTACCAGCGCGACAGGCTGGCGTTTGGAGCCGATGCACCTCTTCGGCTACACAGGCGCCACCGTTGCGTCCGGGAAGGCGTACCGAGGATTCTGGAAGTACATCTTCACTAACCTCGACAACGGCGCCGGTCAGTCGGTACCGACCTACCTCCTCGGCCTCTCGGACCACAACAGCGAATACGTGCTCGTCCAGAGCCAATCCACCGGAGATTTGTTTCTGGGCCCGTTCCCTAAGGTGAACGCCACCACGGCTGGTCCCTGGGGAAACCCGATGACAGCCGACGAGCGAAAGACGGTTGAAGTCATCATCTTGGAGAATCAGGCCGGGCAGGCCAGTGCCGATGAGGCCGCGTTTGCGGAAAACGACTACTTCGGTCCGCTAATGCAGCAGGCCATCGATGAGGGCCTTGTCGTGGCTCCTCAGGGTCTGCAGCTGCTTGAAGGTACCGGCGGCACCGTGTCCGGTGACGACGACCAACCGACCTTCACTGATCGTCCCTACGCTAACGACCCCGGTGCTCCCGTGGCCCCGGTCATCTCAGGCGTCAGTCCGACCGTGGGTTCAACCATCCTCAACAGCGCCGGCATCAACGTGACGGTCTCCACAGCCATCGGAACCCTGGCCGAGTGCCTCATCTACGCCAAGGAGGGCCCCAGCGCACGCTGGGAACTGGTCGCGGATCAGAACACCTTCGGCCCGGCCTTCAGCACATCAATCTTGGTCTCCGGAACCTCCACCCTCAAGACCTACACCATCACGAAGGACGGCGGTTGGCGAGACGCGACCATTTCGCTGATGGTCATTGCGAGCGTCGACAACAGCGGCTCCATCAGCCAGGCGCTGGCCTACACGGTTTCTAACCCGGTTATCATCTACACTCCGGGGCACAGCAATCTTAATGTGGGGCTCAACTAAATGTATCAGGTCAAAGTCAACACCGACGTTTACCTGCCGATCCGCTTCTACGATACGGTAACCAACGCACCGACGACGGGCGTGCTCTACACGACTATCTCGATGGAGCTGGAATATTCAGACGGGACGACCGCCAACGTTACCATCCTGAGCCCCTCCTGGACCGAAATTGTGGTAGGTGCTTTCGCCGGCTCCGGCAACTATACCTATAAACTCGGATTTGCCCAGAATAACAAAGTCGGTCGCCTCCGTTACGCGGTATCGAACTCCTCGCCGGCTACTACGGCCGTTTATTCTGGCGTAATCGATGTGGTAGCTAACCTCGTAAGCGACGTTCTTACTAGCAAGAATGTGAATTACCTGGGCGTATTCAATAGCACTACAGGCCCTACTGGTGTTGTTCTGAAGCTGACCGATACCAACGGCAACCCCATGACCGGTACCGTCAGCAGCCCCACCATCACGGTCTCTCAACCCGGCGGCTCGGTCGGCACTCTAACCCCGACCCTTACCGAAATTACGACGGGCGCGGCCTCTGGTAAGGGGTTGTATCAGTGCTCAGCTCTAACCGGCGGCTCAATTGGCCCCTTCACCTTCGTACTCACCAGCTCTAGCATTTCGACCTACTACGGCGAATACTTCTGTGTAACTAACTTCGACACTTCTTCGCTCATTGGTACCCCCACGGGCGGCAATCTCACTTCGATGCTCAACACGCTCATCGGCACCCCAGTTACGAACGTGTCGGGGGACATTGCCGCCGTCAAGAGCGACACCGGCAGTATTCTCACTGACGTTACTGGCATTCAGAGCGTACTCGGCACCCCGGCGTTCCTCCACACCATCGCGGGCGACATCACGACCATTCGCACCTCGGTGGGTTCAAACCTTGGCACGAACGTCTCTAGCATCATCACCCTCATCGGCACCCCCACCGTTGGCGCGACGCTCGCCCTTTCTGATACCGCCCTTTATAATCGCATTGGCGCGCCTGCTGGCGCCTCCGTGTCGGCAGACATCGCAGCGGTGAAGACTGACACGAGCAGCCTTATCGTGGTCAGCGTAGGCAAATGGACGATCTTCAAGACCGGCCCGGATGCCAACCGTCTTATTCTTTACGAACTGGATGGTGTCACGGTCCACAAAAAGTTCGACCTCAAGGACGACACAGGCGCTCCGAGCACGACCACGGTCTACGAACGCGATCCCCTCTAATTTATGAGCCAGATCATCACACAGGGGTATGGCCCAGGAGGTAGCAGCAGTGGACCGATCAACCTCGTGTCCATCGCTGCGACGGCGGACTTCACCGTCGTTCTCACCTTCGACGTACCCCCTCAGCCCCTGGCCTATGCGGCGATTGCTACCAACTGGCTCGTCTCTGGGCTCTATCAAGTCTATGTCACCGGGATTGCGGTGGCCGGCAATACCCTGGTGCTGACTACCACTCCGATGACCAACGGTGCTCCCTACCAGCTTACAGTGCCGCCAATCGTTTCTACTCCTACGGGCGGCGCATACACTGGATCGTCAACCCTCAGCTTCACCGGCTTTGGCTCGGGTCCGAGCATCCAGGTCAACGAAATCAACTGCCGCCTGATCGAGGTCACGTTTCTCTCCATCATCGAACAGACCGACGCCCTCAGACTCAGCAACTACAGCTTCACGGGCAGCCTGCAGGCAGAGGCAGTCCAGCGCGTAGACGACCAAAACTTTCTAGTTACGACCAGTCGCGCCCTCCCCACTGTGTCGCACACCGTAACGGCTGCTGTTCGCGACGTGGCTGGCAATCTTCATACTGGCGGCGGTTCGTCCTCAACTTTCACGGGCGCCATCCTGCAGATCGAGGACATCTTTGAACTAACCCCCACCCGAATCCGCGTTCAGTTCACGCAGGACGTTCTCCGCGTTAGTCCGTCTGGCGCCCATGACGCGCTAAACCCTTTTAACTACTCACTTACTTCGGGTCCTTACATCCGTCCCATCTCCACCGTACAAGCAGTCGGCAACGATCCGGCAGCCGTTGACCTCATCTTCGCCAACAATCTTCCAGTAGGCGACTACACCGTTTCCGCAGTCAACATCACGACCCCCGAAGGGTATCCGATCATCTAAATGGCTATCCCGAACGCGCTAGCTCAGTACCTCGCCGAACTGTTTGGACAGAGTGGTGGAACTCTGCCTCCGCCCTTGCCGAACATCATCGTTCCGGGCCTGGAGCAGAACCAGTTCTCGATCAACCCGTCGAGCCCCAATGGTCCGGTCAGCCCAGGTGCGTCCAACGATGATGCGCAGTCGGCATTCCTCAAAAACATTGGCCTCGGCGTAGGGGGGCCAGCCTGGACCGCCATCGCAGCCGGTATCGGCACGGGCGACCAGGAGAACTGGGACAACGCATTCTTCGCCTGGTACCAGCTCTTCGTGGCTTCTGCCTCAGGCATCTACCTCGACCGCCTCGGTTCCGGTCTCGGCATCAACCGGCCGCCCAACACGGGCATGAGCGATGACCTCTACCGTCAGCTCATCATCAAGAAGACCGCCCACAAGCTCACCGAAGAGGCCTTCCTGGAGCTTCTGGAGATCTTCTACGGCCCGGACTCCTGCCGCGCCTACATCGTCTCCGGCCTCTCTGAGCCATACGTCGTCTCTGCGGGCGATACCCTGCAGTTTGACATCGATGGTCAGTTCCCCATCGTCTGCACTTTTCACAGCAATGACTTCGCCATCCCCGGCACAGCAACCGCCATCGAGGTGGCAGCGGCTATCACCCATGCCATGCGCCAGGCGGGGCTTCTGGGCGGCTACTGCATCCCCTTTGTCGATCCTCTCACCGGCCTGACTGTCCTCAAGATCGCCTCGGCCTCGCTGGGTCTGGGTAGCTCGGTCCAGGTGACCGGTGGCAACGCCCAGAACGCCTTCCAGTTCTCTACGCTCATTGAAGAAGCGGATGTGGCGGGCACTTGGAGCGTAACCATTCCCGCCGCTGGCGTAGCTCGCTTCACCACCTCTGGCACCACGACCGTGAACCTCTCCATCGTAGAAGAGGGAGACTACGTGAACATCTTCGGGGCCAACTTCGCGGGTGTGAACCACGGTTCTTTCCCGATCCTCAATGTGGTCACGACCTACGTGTTGGGGGTTTTTACCCAGTATTTTGACGTTCCGAACGTTATCGCCATCGCCCAGGGGCCCATTTCCATCGCAGCAGCCTCGGACATCATCTGGTTTAGACCCACGCGAGAGACCACTCAACAGGCCAGTAGCCGCGAGGTCATCGTCAGCCAGCATGGTGAAACCCAGGTGGACGTGCTCCTTCCAGCCACCAGCCAGGCAGTGACTCGCCAGCTCCTCACGGCAGCCTATCTCCAGCCTACGACGGGCGAGGCAGTGACTAACGGTATCCGCGATGGCAACGGTCTGGTCACTCTGACCGTAGCCTCCAACTCTCTAGTCGCTGGCGAGCAAATCCTGGTGGACGGCTTCTATAGCGACACTCAGGCCCCGGTGACTGCCAGTAACTTTGGCTCTCCCAGCGGTATCTCGGACTCGTGCCTTCAGAGCCACCTTGACAGAACTGCTGCTTGGGCCTCCGGCGCTGGCCAGAACGTCCAGGGCGTCATTCTGAACAACGGCAAGGCCTTCTGGTGCGGTGGTGACGAGGCCGGTATGGCCCTGGACAGCTCGAACTTGATGGAGATCACCGGCCACACCACTAGGCCAGACGGATCCATCGCGAACAACTACACCCTGACGGCTGGCCCGACTCTGGCCGACAGCCGCACCTGGCACCAGACCGTGACCCTGACGGTTGGCCCCAACATCCACAAGGTCTTGATCATCGGTGGCCTGGACTTTGTCGGTCCCACCTACCTGAATAGCTGTGAACTCTACGATCCAGTAGGAAACACCGTAGTGCTCAGCGGCAACCTGGGCACCGGCCGCGAAGGCCATGCAGCCATCGTTCTCACGGACGGTCGCGTACTCGTCTCTGGCGGTACGACTGCGGCTTACGCTACCCCGGCCGGTATCACGAGCTGTGAGGTCTATGACCCCAGCGTTGGTACTTGGTCGGCGACGGGGTCAATGAACCACGCCCACACCTTCCACAAAATGGTCACTCTGGCCAACGGAAAGGTGATGGCTGTAGGCGGTATCGAGACCACGGGCGTCATGTCCACTTACGTCGAGATCTTCGATCCCGCTGCCAACACTTGGTCTCTGACCGGTGGTCTGAACATCCCCCGTATCGGCATGGGAGTGACGGTCCTCACGGATGGTCGCGTGGTAGTCTTTGGCGGCACCACTACCGTGGGTGGCACCAGCGCTGGCGACCTGGCAGCGAACAGCATCGAGATCTGGAGTCCCACCACCGGCCGTTGGTCCGCCATCGCGACCTCGGCCCCCATCAACCCCCTCCCCTCGGGTCAGTTCGGTGGCTTTAACGTTGTCCCGGTCCAGGGCCGTAGCCAGGTGCTGATCCCCAACGTCTATGTGGGTGGTCTGAATACCTCCTGCATGATCTTCGACCTCGTGGGCATGCGCACGGTCGGTATTGTCCCGACCAGCGGTCAGCAGCCCCAGGCGAACCTCGTTGGTCCATTCAGCGATGGCTCGATCCTCTACGTCGGCGACACCACCTTCACTGCCTACAACCTATACTTCTACAAGGCGGGGGCTGATTTCGTCGGCGCAGGCGGCATCAATGGTCTCCAGACCCTGACCGCAGCGACCAGCACCACCCTGACCTTCTCAACGCCGGCCTTCCCGTTTTACGCGCTCAACGCCAGTGCCGATTGCATGGTTTATGACGCAAAGCAGCTCGCTCGTATCTACCCCGGTCCCTATGCCTTCGACCAGACCGGCGGATTTGCTGTCACGGCTACGGCTAGCACGACCACAGCTCAACTCAACAAGAACACCTCCTATACCTCGGTCACCCTGGTGAACGGCAAGGACTTCCCTGACGCTCCTGGCTTCCTAGTGATCGGTCTGGGCTACGACTACGAGGCCGGTCCGGTTCGATACCTGGGCAAGCTAGACTCCAATACCCTATCTTTGGACTTTAGGAACCAGTTCTCGGTCGATATTCCTTCGGGTGCTGATGTCACCCTCCTGGGTTTCCGTGGTCCCTACACGCTGAACCAGCCCGACCACGGCTCGTTCTTCATCACCGGCTCAGCAGCAGGTCGCGTGGCAGCCGAAGCAGCCATCTTGGACATTGCGGCGGCAGGCGTGACCGTGAACATCACCATCCGTTACCCGGGTGACCGAGGCCTCGGCCACGAGGGGTTCCCGGATTCGGGTTCTCCTGCCATCAGTGACATCGTTGAGGTCTTCGCATAATGAGCTTTAAAATTGTAGCGACACCGCAGGTCATGGTGTACATCAACGGGCAGGTCTTCGGGAAGGTGATCAGCTTCTCCTACTCGGTCTCCACCCCCAAGAGGGAGGTCCGTGGTATCGACACCGTAGAAGCCTCCGAATTCGGTGTTTCGACCTCCGTGATCAGCGGCCAACTAGAGGTCTACCGCCTGGCAGCCGATGGCGGCCTGGAAGGTGCTGGGATCGCAGCCCCTCTGAACGTCCTGACCCGCGAAAAATACTTCACCCTGGCTATCATCGACCGCCTGACGGATACGGTGATGTTTTCGGCCAACAACTGCACCGTGGAACAACAGAATTGGAGCTTCAATGTCCGTTCTTTGGTCACCGGAAACTTCAGTTTCAGGGCCATAACCATGCAGAATGAGGCAGGAGTCACCTCTACTGGCTAACGACAATCTTTAGGACATCCCCATGAAACCTTGCAGAAAACAAGTGAAGGTGGCAGTCTAATGTCTATCCTACGCCAGAATAATTATCTCGCGGGTATGCGCGTTGATGTGCCTACTCTTCGCGCTACCGATAGCAGTGTTTGTGGCGACTTTGACATGCTGATTGGCCGCAACATCGCAGGCCAGTCTGGGTACGTAGTGCGTGGTTTCGCCCTAAACACCACCAACGCCATCGGCTCTCCGGCAATCGCCCTGAGCATGACCGTGGCGGACTCGATCCTCATCAACCTGAACGCATCCGAGTCTGGTTCGATGTTTTGGGTCCCGACCGACCGTGCAGCAGAAACCCTGACCTCGACCAACGTCAATGTCTCGGGCTCCTTTACCGCCAACACGACCAACTACATCGGCATCGACCTGAAGCGCTCGGCTGATACGACCACCACGGACCTTGTCCAGTTCCTCGACGCGAACACCGACCTGGAAGTCGCGAAGGAAGTGCCGCTGGCTCGCACCCTCAACTACAGGATCGTAATCGGTACCCAGTCGTTCGCTAGCCAGTCGAACGTTGTTCCCGTGGCCATCATCACAACTGACACGAACAACAACGTTCTGACCATCACCGACGCCCGCCCGATGCTGTATCGTCTCGGCACTGGCGGCGACACCCCGAACGCCCAGTTCTACTACAACTACCCGGCAGGCCAGTTTGAGCTTCTCACTGGCAACGTCTTCGCAGGCGGCGACAAGCAGTTCCAGTCTCAGAAAGACTGGATGAACGCCCTGATGACCCGTGTCTATCAGATCGGTGGCGGTGAATACTGGTATGGCCCCACGGCAGACCGCAACGTCGAGATGGCCACCACGGGTGCGGCTCTTGGCACTGGCCAGTGGCTTGACTACACCGGCACCACCCTGAAGTGGACCGGCATTACGTTCCTGTTCGACAACTCGTCCCAGGCGGGTGTGTATTACAACGAGGTCAATAACAATACCATTGGCGTCACTGTCAACGACGGCTACTGCATGTACGTCGTCCTCGACCGTAGCACCAACCACGTTCGCGGCGTCAACGGCCTCGTGATGCAGGGGCCTGTGCTCCTGACCCAGGTGGGTTCCGCGATCAACTACGCTGACCTCCAGATCGTGGTTTGGGTCTCGGGTGGCCAGGCGTTCTCGCGCGGTAGCAGCACGGCGATTGGTAACCCGGTCCCGGTAGCCACTACATCTTCGGACGGTATTGTCCGCCTTGGTCAGACTCCGGAAGTGCCGCTCCACCCGGTCGTGCCGAACTTCGGCTCGGGTCACGCCATCGCCTGGACTGGCACCAGCGGCACCTCGCTTGCCGTAACCGGTCCCACCAACGCCATCGCCATTGAGGGCATCGGCACTGGCGCTAGCGGCGTCGGTGTCGTTGGTCTCAGTAACGGCGCCACGGCCGGATCCGGAGTGGCCGGTGTCGCCGGTTACGGTGCTAGCACGGCCCCCGGCGTCTACGGAGAAGCTACGGGAGACAATGCCCCGGGCGCCTGGGGTAAGGGTAAGGACTCGGCTGGCACCAACACCAACTACGGTGTCAAGGGCGTCGGTGGCGCATCCTCTGGGTCCGATGCTTCGGCCGGTGGCTTCTTCCAGGGCGGCAAGACTACCTCTTCTGGTTCGGCTCACGGTCAGGGCATCCTGGCTTATGGCGGCAGCGGTGCGGGCTCCGGCAACAACCAGGGCGGCACCGGTATCTTTGCCCAGGGCGGCGATGCTAATAGCGGTGGTGGTGCCAAGGACGGCGGCCCCGGCGTCTACGGTCAAGGTGGCGCGCAGGCGGGCGGTGGTACAGACGGCCCCGGTGGTCGCTTCCATCCCGCCAGCGGTACGGCGTTCACGGCCATCGATGCTATCGGCTACATTACCATGGGCAGCGGCACGCAGCCCACGAGCACCACGGGCTTCAGTAATACCCTCACCAAAAAGAACATCTGTAAGTTCTGGACTTCTATCGTGAGAGGAGGCAGCCCTGGCACCTTTTCGGAGACGTCCTTCAACCTGGGCACACTGGGCCTCACTGGAACCACGCGCCTGGATATTACCTTCGCGACGGCGTTGACGGGTGCTTACAGCATCGTGGCTTCGGGCGAAAGCGCGGCTGGTGATATTTACGTCGCCGTAATTCCTTCTGCTCTTAAGAGCGGGTCCGGCTTCAGCATCGAATTGGTGCTAATCGGCTCGCCAGGAGGCGCCTACGTCGGTACCCTGCTCAGCCTCCACGACAGTACCGACTGGACCCTCAACATCCAGGTCTTCGGCGAACAGTAAGTTACTAGCACTTGAGGTAGACAACCTCGCTGATTTCCAGCGCGCTCTCTTCCCAGGGCTCGAAGTCCAGACACCAGCCGTGATGATCCCAGCTGCTCTCGCCCAGTTGGCGATGATGAAGCTCGTGCGGGAAGTATTGGAGCGCATCCGTCGTCAGGTCGATGGCGAGAATGGTGAACAGCGTGTCGCCAGCGGCGTCGATGGTCGTCAGCACTGACCGTCCAGCGCGAATGCGCACCGTCCACCGGTTCAAGTCCACTACTCCCCAGCGGGTCTCGTACAGGGCGCGCTCGAACTGGAGCACGCGGGCGTAGTGGGCGCATCCGGTCTCGGTATCCAGCTTCGCTCCGTTGAAGTCGTAGGCCCAAAGTCCACCCGGCACTTGCGATGGGTCAGTAACAGATGGGTCTGCGCCGAACATGCCACTGATCCCCGGAACTCGGTAGCCGATGGCGTACTGCTGTAGCACGGCGCCTTCCTCGATTTCCACCCGGATACCGTTGAGTTCGCACGTACCGGCCAGCTTCAACGGCGGGGTCACTTCGGGACTACAGGCGATCAAGAAAAAACTAAGGAGTAATGTGGTACGCACGGTCGGCCATCTCCCTTCCGAACTCCATGTAACCGTTTTGGTCCCAGCCCTGGTGGTCGTTGCTGGGGACGTTGTTCCAGGCGCAGACGACGTGGAGCATCTCGTGGGCGATCTGAGTCCCGTTCTCGTTCTCGACGATCTGCGCCGGAGTCCAATAGGAACCTGAAATCTGAGCGTCGGCGTTCGTGTACTCGTAGACACAACTGCTGCTGGCACCGGCAAGGTCTAGACAGCGCTGGTGAGCCTTGACCTCGATGTACAACTTCTTGGTCATGAGCTGCCATTCCTCTTCGGAGGTCCAACCCCGGGCCAGGATGGCGCCGTGGGCCATCTGCCAATTCGCTGTGATGGCCGCACAGTAGACGGGTCCATCAGCGTCCACGGCGATGCCATTGCTGAGATCGCAGTGGGTCGCGGTCGTCTTATCGCCGGTCCAGGGGAGTCCATCGGGCTCCCGGTAGCAGCCGGCGGCGAGCAGGAGCAGCAGAGCGAAGCGCTTCATTGGTCGTCCCGGCAGCTAGAACCCGAGCAGGACTTGTGCTCGCAGGTGTCGTCAAAGTTCGACCCGTACTGCGCCCAGCCCAAGTCCGAGAAGCGTGGCGCGTAAACTGACGCCCAATTACAGTGCCTGTCGGTGTGCGTGTTGATGACGCCGATGTTCAAGAAGCTGTCCGACTGCAGGACGTGGATCATTTCGTGGGAAAGGATCACCGCTGAGGTCCAGACCTTGGTGGACGCAGTCGGGTCGGCACGGTCGTACTTGAAGGTGTAGTCGGGGCCGTCGTCGTGGCCGTAGATGACGGCCATATCGTGAGCAAACGGGGAGTTCATCGTGAAGCCCCATTTGTCTGCCTCGCCAATCGCGGCTAAGTTCTGGTCGCCGATAAACTCCAGACGCATCCCCTCCAAAAACTCATGGCTCTTGTCCACCCAAAAGTCGTGGGAATCGCCAATAGCGAGCGCCATGTCCACGGTGCTCATGGCCTGCTCGCAGGTCATGTAGGGCCGACCGTTGTCGGCGACCCCGCCGTCGGTGGACTTGCCGTCCACCCAAACCTCGATGCCGGTGGAGTGGTTCCCGCAGGGGACGGCGCCAGGGGTGAGGCCGAATCCACAGCCGGAGGAGAGAACCAGGATCGAGAGTACGAGATTTTGTCTCATACCCCGCTACACCCCAGAATCTCTCAATCTTCACAGTTGTCGTGCCACCCCTGGTAGGCTCCGTTCTCCAAACCATCAAAAAACTTGCGATATTTCGAGGTCCAGTGGCAGTGACCGGCGTTCCCGCCCTCCTTCATGTGGAGCATCTCGTGGAGCAAGATCACGCAAGAGGGCTTGGGATCTTTTGTGTGCGCGTCATACCAGTAGCTGACGGCAGAAACATGGGAGATCCAGGTCAGCGTGTACCCAGCGGCGTGATCAGAGCCCAAGGAGTCGATCACGGTCAGAGGGTGGGCGTTGATGAACTCCACCCGGTAGTCCCAGGTGTGCGACATGGGCCACCAGCCGAAGTCCACGCCATACAGGTGGGCCAACTGGACCGTCTCCAGGGCCTCCTGGCAGGTCATGGGCGGGAGTTCGTCGCTGGTCTGGCCATCCACCCACACGTCCATCCCGTACTGCTGACCGCAATGCAGTGCGTCACGAGTGACGGGGAATCCGAAGGCCCCGTGCAGGAGGGCGCAGCTAGACAAAAAGAGTGAGAGTGTGACGAGAACCACCCGGGTCATGCCATACTACACCCCCGGGGGCGGCGTTAGGCGATTTCGGTCAGCTCGTACGCAAGGGCGTCTTCTTCTTCATCGCTCATGGCGTCGAGCATGGACGGGACCTCGCCACCGATGACCCACTCGGCGGGATATTCCTTGGTCTCGATATCGTCCTGGCTGAGTTCCTCCAGGGCATCGGCGATCAGCTTCTCGATGGGGTGGACCTCGGGGACCAGCTCGACCTCGGCCAGCTCAACGATGGGCAGCTCGGGTTCCGGGGCCGGGAGGGCGACGGGCTCGCGCGGAACGAGGAATCGCGAGATATCCACGTTCTTCACCGCCTCCAGGTAGGGGTTGGTGACGGTCTGCTTGGCAATCTTTCTCTTGAAGAGGCTCATATCAGCCATACACCCTATCTCCTCACCATAGCAGTCTCGCTGCGGGCGGAGAGCCGACCGCGCTCCCACCAGAAACCGAGATTGAGGACGCCAAGGATGGTCGCGCCAACCAGGCAGGGGCCCAGGCCGAAGGGATACAGGGCGATCAGAGCCACCGGGGTGATGATCAGCATCGCCAGGATTGCGAGAGAGTTGCTCCCGCGCTCGTAGGCCGTTGGGGCCTGCGAAGGAGGCGGGCCGAACTGACAATTCTCAAAATGGGCCAGATAGATCGGGCTGTCGCCGTTGACCTGGAAGTTGGTCACGGCTCGCCTTCTTTCAGCCACCCGACGGCGAGGATACAGCCCACCACGAGGAGCCCAAAGAGAGCGGTTGCGAGTCGGAGATTGATGATGGCGAAGGTCTTCATGGCGCTACGCCCTCGAACTTTCCGAGGAGGAACGCCGCTATCACCAGCGGTATTGCGAGGAAGAGAATCATCGTTCATCCTCCGAAAGATTGCCGGTCGCCGTGGTCTCCTGGTCTTGGGGGTAGTTGTTCATGTCCCACTGCTCGCCGCACTCCTCGTTGAGGCAGACGTAGCCTTCGCCGTTGTACTCGGTGTCCTTGCCGTTGCAGGTGGGGCAGCGCCTGCCCTTTTGGACCTCAGAATGCCACTTTCGAGAATGACTCACTTGGTTGGCTCCTTCCAGGTCAAGACGTGGTTGGCTTCGGTCACCAGGCCAGCATTCTTCAGCATGCCGATGATCTTTTGGAAGGTCTGCAGCTCCAGCTTGCCACAGAGCACCGCGTACAGATGGCCGGTGGGGACCTCCTTCAGCTCCCGGATGGCTTCAGCCACCGCCAGGATGGTCTCGACAGCCGCCTTGGTCTCGTCCTTGGAATTACTCATGGCTCCTCCAGTTGGGACAAGCGGTGTTCTCGCCGAACTTGGTGCCGCACTCGGGGCACTCGACCTCGGG
>Ga0207739_1000012_pt1 | contig 20272 bp, 16 predicted proteins | sample LuqExpMetageno15_FD_187773 | JGI IMG/M metagenome (GOLD analysis project Ga0207739, IMG submission 187773) | Tropical forest soil microbial communities from Luquillo Experimental Forest, Puerto Rico - Sample 15 (SPAdes) | ecosystem: Environmental > Terrestrial > Soil > Tropical forest ... | reverse complement strand
AATTTGTGTTCTGACTACATATATCCCTTATTTTTTTTACCCATTATGCAATAATCCCAGCATATTTCCTTTAGCCTGTCCTTGTCGTTGTGGGTGTACACTTCTTTCCCATGGGAATATGCGGTATATGTCCGACTGTTTTTGTTATACAAAATGACATATCCTTTCGGTAACGCCCCCAACCATTGTCTTAATGCAGTCCACATAAGCTATGAAAATAAAAATAGAAACCACCATATCAACGCCGATGCGAAGAGCAACGCCAATATAGTGATGAAGAGTATGTCCTTTTTAGGCAGCTTCCGCATCCTGTTGCGCTTTGGCGGCGATATAGTCCTTGTAAGCCTGCTCAACATCCTGTATCAAGACTGCAAAGGTAAACTTCTGGCCAGGAGCCGTATTGGATCGGATGATCCCGGTAATATCCGCCGCGAGGGTACTGTAGAATTTAGATTTGTCGGCGGTAACGCCGAAGGCCGTCAGAACGCGATTGGCAAAATCCTGCACATCCTGATCGGTTGGATTACTGGGAAGCCCTTCCACAGCCAACCCAACTGCCAATGCCTTCGGCAGTTCCTTTTGGAGCAACGCAAGGATTTCCGAAGGGATATTGCTCTTGGTGAGCCCGTCTATGATCTGGGCGACGAAATTGGTTGCCCCGCTGTCGAAGAGCACTTTCAAGTCTTCGAGGATAGCTACGGCAATCTTTGCGCCGTCCTTTTCAACCCAAGTAAATGCATTTGCGAAAAAGTGTCCGACCGCGGACCCGGCCACGCCAATGGCATGGAAGATGCTTTTGAAGATTGGCATATAATTATTGTTTTAAAAACCAATGATCTTACACGGTTCCTGGAGGAGGCGTGACTGGCGTTTGCGACTTCGCCGGGCCACTAAAAAAGTTTTTGATCAGATACGCGGCAGCGCTGGAGACAGCCAATTGCCATTGTTCTGTCCAGTTGATGTTAAACTGCCCAGCCGTTAACGATGTAAGAATTATCAATACTGGCTGACTTAATGCCGCCACCGCCAGACCTTTCAAAAAATCAAGAGAGTTCAGCCAAAACTTTGGAGATGTAGTTGCCATATGCTTTAAATTTAAAATATTGACTTGATTTTAGCTAACGCTTTTTCGGGTATTGGCTTCAATGCGTGTCGGATCAAAACGATGCACGTTGCCAGCAAATTCCAATAGAACCAGTGATTCTCTTTGAAACTCCAAAACAACGCCAATTCATCGATTACATGGTATACGAAAAAAACAACCGCCGTCAGAAAAAGGTACGTTCCATATCTCAGTGCAACCCGCGCAAAGCAATAGGTCATCAAAACCCAAAGGATGCCGTCAGCATGAAATTTTAAATACCACTTCCGCTCCATATCCATCTTGAAGAACGGGGACCAAAACCAGTCCACTTTCCCCATGCTCCAATCCGGGAAGAGCATATACAAAATCGATGGGACTTCCGTTAAGAAGTGCCCCGCGATGAATAGCAATATACACATCTTCGTCAACCGATCAACCCTTTGGAGGCGGCGGAGGGGGACCACCAGGGTTCGAACCAGAATCATCGGCCGAAACCGACTCTTCTTCCCCTCCCTTCTCTGGCTTCGGATCGGGCTTAGGTTCAACAGGCTTCTCAGGATGTTCTTCATGCTCTTTCTCTTTCTCTGGTAGCATATGATTTATTTATTTTATTACGCTCTTTTTCTTCTTCTTTTCTCCCCGCTCACTCGACTTTTTTTTTCTTTGTATCGATCCACCAAGTACGCGGCATAAGAAGTAGCAAGGCCGGAGCCAAATGCCATTACAATCGTGCCTGCGGCCTTAAAAGCGCCTTCTACCATAGAAATAGATACCCCAATCCATAGAAGATGCTTAGCGCCAATAAACCCCATGCCGACGCCCGGAAAAAAGACCTTAAATTTTTCCGTAAGCGAATTTTTGATGAATCGAATGAAGTGGTTCCAATAGGAGTGGCCCATGGTTCTGTGGCTTTAATAGGTAAGTATACTGAATGGTTATTCGCTTTTTCCATAAAACGATTGTTTTTTCAACGCTTACTACAATTTTCAGACCCTATCGGCCTAAAGATAGTTAAAAAAATCAAATGTCACCGATGCCATCGTGTTCTCAAAATGGGAACTACCCCTGTAGCGGACTTACTGTTCGATAGGATATTTACATTATTCACAAGCACACTGAAGGTATAGTATCCTGGACGGGCCTTTTTGATAGTGTGAACGGGCTGCGCCTGCACTCCTAGACCCAATACGCCCACCAAATCGGGGCCAGAGGTCTGCGTGACCAGATACCCCCAGATATGATTCCAGTCCGTTGATCCGCTGGCATCCCATTTGAGTTGACTTTTCCCGACAAAGGACATGACCAAATTAGCCACGGGGGATTGCGCGCCCGTTTGGGAGCAATTGGTTGCCGAGCACCCGGAAGTGGCCGGTGTTGTTATACACAGCGGGCTTGTCATCAATTTCTGACTCTGCGATAGACTGTCCCACGGGGTTATCCACGGCCTATTCCAGCTATCGGGAAGGTTCCCCGGCAAGGTTCCTATAGGGTCGTCGCAGGACTGAATTTGATCTCCCATGATACCGCCCTTGTTTCTACCCATAGCGAACAGCCTGCCGGTGGAATCTTCGAAAACAGAGCCGAAAGTCCAACTGGCACAACTGAACGCAGTATCAAAATCGTTTTTCCCATAGGCTACTCTGACGGGTCTTGGTATGAACACAGTGGTGTCGCTGGTGAAATTAACACTGAACGGACCATAATAAGGTGTTGTATAGGTTGCGTAATTCAACTGCGTTCCTATTCCGGCTGATCCATGTGTATCATCCCCCCATGCCCATAAACTGCCGTCTTTCAAAATGGCATATGATGTCATGGTATTGGCATAGATATTTTTTACGTGCGCCGGGAAATTTAGTTGATTGTCTATCCACAAAAAATGTGGGTTGCTGGACCAATATGTATCGATGCCTGGGCTATTCGTTTGGTGCGCATTGGATAGGCAAATAGGGCCTGATATCCGCCCGCAGGCATATACGGAGTCCCCAGTTGCTGTGACAGCGTACTCCCAATACATCCCGGCAGCGATATCCCTAATAGGACTCTTTAATCCAGACACGGCTGTTACCGTATAGTAGTTGGGCGAGTTAGTGCCTTGCGCAACCATATAGGCAATTTGAAACTCGCCGGTATTGCCGCCCAACACCCAAACCTTCCCATTTACATCCAATATAAAGATGGCCTGATTCAAAGCAACTTTAGCAACCGCTACTCCTCCAGGCATGACGATCTGGATAGGTCTATTTCGTATGCCTTCGGCGTTAGAGTTAGACCATCCCCCATACAACCCTCCACATGCCCACAGCGTCCCATCTCCTTTTACGGCCAGCCATGCCCACCCGAAAGTAGAAGCACTCGAAGATGCCCCCCAATACATCTGAGTGACGTTATTGAAAGTATTCCCAGCCGAATCGGTAGGCACTACTGCAAATGTTCCTGTGGAGCCGCCCGTAGTCCCCACCCCTAATTGGCCATCGGTATTATCCCCGTTGATATAAATTTGCCCCCCAGTGATAAAGGCCATATTGTGCGGCCCCGCTGTGGCATATGTCACATTCGATAGGCCGCTTACGATGGACCCTACTGCGCTAATGGTATAGGCTTTCTGCGTGCTGTTTAAAACGTACCCGCTGAAGTACTCGCTATACCCAACGTAATAGTTCCTGTACTGCGCGGAACAGTTTATTGCAATAAAAAGAGATAATATGATCAATGCTCTCTGTACCATGCGTTTCCTGTTGTGTAATATTTCCATGCCAAATAATCTCCCGATACCGCCGTCGCCGATGGCGTAGCCCCAAAGATCACCATCCCGCTACCTCCCGGAACGGTCACACTAAACGATGTCGTCACGTTGCTGCCGTTTGCTATCTGCCCTCCAAAATGCAGATTGACTATTTCCCCGTCTACAGGGCTTGGGGGTAATGTGAAGGTATAGCTTGTCTGAGCAGATGGCGGATCATCCAATACGTTGCCGGCATAGTGAGAACTGGCTGTCGTTGTGACGTTACCGGTAGAAACGACCCTTGTCCAGCCACCCACCGCAAATGCAGAAGACACTTGTACGTACAATCCAAAACCACCTACGTTGAACGATCCATTATTCCCATTAAGCGAAAAACTAAATGAGCTAAGGGATATTGTTGTGTTCTGCGCCAGCGATCCACCCAACGCGAAGGTGTCGGCCGTGTTAGCTGTATTGGCCATATGGATAACACCATTCCATCCGCGAAGCGTATCCGGAACGACATACGAACTTAATTTCGCTACCGCAGTTGCCCAATCCACTGCTCGTATGGAACTGTCGTTGGCCATCATAAACAACCCGAATGTACTGGTCGTGTCATGCAGCAGTCCGCTGTATTTAAACGTTCCCGTTCCTCCGTTTGTCCAGGTGAATACCTGCCCGGTATTGGTGACATTATTTGTCGTATTCAATACGGACCCAACGCCCAATGTTTGCTGCCATGTTTGCGACCCGCCGCCACCAGAAGCCGGAGCCCAGCCGCCATTACCGGCATTATCCGCCGCCGTCCATACATACCCGGTAGTCGATGATCCTGTTAAGTTAGGGCCTACGGTAAACGTTTGCTTCAGAGTCCAGGTATTCGTCTTATCAGTCCTACCAAACAAAGTCATCGCCAGCCTTCCTATGAGAGACACATTGGATGTAGTAGTCGAAACCATCACGCTATCCGCACCTGTTAAATTTGGGATCATCGGAGAGGACATATGGAACTGAGAAGCGTTGGAACTTAAAATGTCAAAGTTACCATTGCCCATTGTGAAGGTCACATTCTTGGCGTTGCTGTTATAATTCAGAGACATTTGCGCGCCAGAAGTAGCATTTACTTGCAACACGCCAGTGGACCAATCCGATCCGGCCGTTCCCCCTACGATGCTTACATTTCCATTTCCATACCATATTTGTGATGTAACCGGTGACACTGCCGTACTGGTTATTCCACCCGTCCAGACTTGCAGATATGTGGCAGAGGTCAAAAAGCGTAATATCCCTCCGACACCATTAGCAAGCGGATAAAACCCTCCATTGGTATAATCGGCTAGTCCAATCCAACCATCTGCCCCGGTTCTACTTTGCAGAGCAATAGCTCCCAATAATATATTTGGGTAATTGCTATTCGCACTCCCCCATGTTATTCTTCCGTTGCTTCCTGCTTGAAAGGTGATAGAAGGAACAATGCCTATACTGTCCAAAAAAAGTTGGTTTGTATGCACATTGTTATTAAACACCATCTGGTTTGCGACCGTATAAACTGTGTCGTTTTTGCTAAGCGTACTTCCATTGTTCAGCACCTTCTGAAAAGTCAATAAAATATTGGCAATGGAGTCCCCGTAGGCTCTGGTCGCTAACTGCTCTCTTACTTTTGAGCTAAGTCCAAATTTACGAGTATAATACAACCCAAGACTATCGGATTCAAATGCGCCTATCTTCGGATTTCCCTGGAGCAAATTGTTCTTCGGATTAAACCATATACCATCCCGCAATCCGTTACCTGCCGCAATAGTCAACACAGAAGAAGAGTCCTCTATATCCATAATTGCCACAGGGGCTTGTATATAAGAAGCCGTAGAGTTTTTTGGATAAGCGGAACTGTCGTCTGGCTCCCATCTGTTATTTAAACTTCCATTTTCATTGGTCTGTATGAGACTAGTAATAGGCCCATTGTACACAACCCTTTCCAATTCCAAACCACGCAATTTTTGGCCCGTATTATCTCTTGGGGTATCAGTTAAACCATCAGGAGAACTCTCAAAGAACATAAGTGTAACGTTCCCCCAAGGAACAAGGCATGGATCGGCTACTTGACCGTTCTTTGATCTATATCCTTCGTATTGATTTATTCTTGACAACACAGGTTCAATAGGATTATAAGTCCAATGGATGAGGTCTGTACTCCATTGGCGATAAATATCAGTTGGTGTATACTGCCAATTCTTGGGCTGATTGCTTATTGGAGCCCGATGCCCCCAAAACCAATAAACACCATTGATCTTAGTAAACCAGACGCCAGTATTGAACGTCACGGCACCAGGAGAAAAGGCAGTCCAGTGAATGTCGTCTGTAGATTTGAACACGCCGTCCTGATAACCATACGCGCTGCTGAGGCCATCGATGATCATGTAATAAGCAGAAGAGTCAGAGTCATAGTACACCCAGTTATTGAACAATCCAAGCTCGTTCCAACTACCGGCACCGGAACCGGGAACAACGTTTGTATTGGTAACAATGACATTTGAAGTATTGGGCACTCCTTTTCTGTAAATCGATATTCGATTTACCTGAGTTGGACTTCCGGCAACAGTTGCGTAAACAATTATACTATCGCCATGAATATGCGCACTCATGCAACGACAACCGGAAACGATAGAACTTGAATATCGCACCCACGTTTTACCACTATCTATAGACTCAGCGTAAATCATATGATTCGACCCCCATCCTTCGTCTATAACCATTTTTAACCCAACTGTGCTGGAGGGAACCGCAATCAACTGAAGATTACTATCTATCAGTACAGACGACTCTTGAATGTTATTCTGGTACTGATCCAACATTACAATCTGTCTCTGTTTCCATATACTATCAATAGCAAGAGTGGTTCCATTAGGAGAAAAGACAAGTCCATTCCCTGCCGAAAAACTAGCTCCTGTGGCGCTGACTACGTTGCCAACCATGGCAAGCCCAGAGCCCAGTTGTATAGAAGATTGAGCACCAGATGCCGAGTACCCAATCAAATTACTAGCCGAACCGCTTACATAAGTAGTGCTCGACCCAGACTGAAACACATACCCTGTTCCTATAAGCCCTGACGTTATCGTTATCCCTATTTGTCCGGTCGTCAAACTATCCAATGTACATCCAGTACAAGAAAGGCTCTTTATCTTATTGTTTACAGGATCAAACAATCTATACGCAATACCCTCGTTCAACAATAACGGCTGAATGCTCCCACCAAACCACGTATTCAAAAGAGCCGCATTCGGAACGAAATAATTAGGGGCGGCGGAAATTCCCGTGTTGTTTCCAAATACACTATTCGCGGAGGCGTTGGACAGATTAAAAGTAAGATTGGGAGTAGAAGAAGCTGTGGTTACAGTCGTAGTGAACAATGGCGACAACCCGCCGGCACTGAAATTGGTTACGGTTCCCACCCCGCCGCTGGCGCTTATAGTTCCTCCAGAAATAGCGATATTCGATCCAGCAGTTACCGTAATAGGATGCCCTGTCGCATCAAATCCTATTACGGTATTCGGCGCATTGGTGGCGATAGCAGCTATGGGCATCGCGCTAAATGAAGGAGTCGCCGTAGAGCCACTGAAATTGCCGTATACCGAATTGTTTGTAACGGTGGAGGCGACAAAATTGAGGGTACTCCCGGACAGGAACGTAGTAAAAAGGGGAGCCAAATTGCCCGATCCAGTTAAATATACTCCCGCTGGCTGGAAGTTCCTGGAAACGTATCCTTGCGTGGCAATTTTAGTCAATCCAGAAGAGGTATCCACCGTAAAGGTTAATACATTCGCCGTAGAAGTGCTATCGATGATTATTGATCCGCCAAGGAATGTCTTTACGTTATTCGTATTGGGGATCGCTGCCCTATATCCTACCCCTACGTTGCTGTTGGTATTCCCACTTCCTCCTCCCCCAGTGGAGCTAAGGACGCCTCCCACCATAGACAAGCCTGACCCCAAGCTGATCTCCTGATAATTCCCGGCCGTTTGCGCTCCCAATAGAACCTGAGAGCCTACCGACGCCTGAAATTTAGCATACGTTACTTTGTTGTTCCCTATGGTCAAGGTAGGACTGAGCGTCGTTGGGCTTGTATATGTTCCAGCCACATCCCCCGTTGCCGTAAAAGTGATTGGCAGGTTGTTGGTGATGTATCCAGGGCCATTGCTGAAGGCAGCGAGGTTTGTCGGGAAAGTTGCCAATGATCCGTCTCCTCGAATATATTGTAACGTTGTCCCGACAGCGATGATGTTCTGCTTTGTAGACAATTGAGCGGGCGTTACATAACTGACTCCGCTGTCTTTTCGACGGATGAAATAGGCCGCCATAGAGGCGCTGTCAGCATTAAAGTATTTCGTCGTCCCGACAATTGTTTGACCTAACCACAAGGCCGGCACAACCGCAGAATCCCCCGCTCCTACACTACAGGTAGGGCAGGAGAAGTTGCCTGTTGAACTGTTGTATACCAGGGGCCCCGTAGCGGACAGGTTGGCCAGCCCAATCTTTGTATTGATGGCGGCTCTCAAATTATTTTTGGCAGTATCGACATAGTATCTGGTAGCAAAAACAGAACTGTCGGCTCCCGGAAAATGATCCGAAGACCGAAGCAGCCGAACCCATGCCGCGCCTGTATAGAACCATTCGCTTGTATCCACTCCGGCATGTAGCCAGATGATCCGGAAGCCTGCGAATCGTGGTCGGATTGTAGTGTCTGCCGGAGCGTCTATTGTCCCACTATCACTTTGGATATACCCAACCCGATACCAGTTCGTTGAATAGGGAGAGGGGAAGCCGGCAGGCTTTGGAGACTGTCCGCTACAGACGGAAGCCACCAACAGCAAAGCGGGGAGTATAATTTTTTTAAGAGTGCGCATAGGTTACTACATATGTTTGAGGAGCCGTCGCCCCTTGATTCAGTGTTATAGTAAATCCAGGCTGTCCGGGATAAGCCGGATCGTTATAGTTCAGATCGTAGGATATTCTGGTCGCATCGTTTCGGTCTAAAACACCTGTATCCAAAATCACAGCTACACTATCCTGAATGACATTCGTTTGATTTACCCGTATCACCGTTTGTCCCAATGTAAGACCAGCACCAACTTTCAATATGGTCTGAACAAACGTCAACCCCTTCAGTATGCAATTAAAAAGATCGCTCCAATATCTCCTGCCATACCCGGTTGTAAATCCTCCGTTTTGATCCAACCCACCGGGGGCGTTTCCTACCACTACCCATTCATTCGTCCCCGGACATCCGGTAAGTAACGGTAATGATGCTTCGTCTATTTCGCAAGGTGCTGCCATTGAAATTTTTAATTTAATTTAACAGTACATCCGTACCGGGTAACGGAACATCCCCACCTCTTGAAGAGTCTTCCACTCGGGCACGGTTGATAAACAATTACATTACACCCATATCTGGTCAGATTGCATCCATTGATGGTAATCCGAGCAGGGGTACAGAAATATCGACACACGTTACTCAAATACTGATCGAACTGCATAACGCTGGTAAACTGAGAACTCCCAAAAACTTGACCTTGATAATATATCTGGAAAACCTTTTTGGCGACGATGCACTGGGTCTTGCTGTATTGGCGAACGATTTGATTTCCCAGCGGCCTTACCCATTCGCATTGCAAATAAAACAGTTTCGGGAATTCGAGTATCTTCCCGTCAACGACATCGGCTACGAATGGAAAAGTTTTAAAATGCATTTCATGCGATTTCCCTACTGGGCGGATAAATGAACCCTCTCAAATTCAATTTCTCCCGACTAAACGGGATGTCTATACGCTTTTCCTTAAATTCTTTGACTTGAATAAACCTGTTCTGGCTTCCCATTAAGATGCGCCCGCCAATGACATCAAACGAGTTTTTGTCCTCCGACACATCCGAAACGATGGCCATATCTCCTTGCCAGGATTGGCCCCGAACCCATATCGCCACTGCCCCTTTTTCGGGCATGTTCCCCGTCTTGTATTCCCGGCATCCCCGGAAATTCGCGTGGGTGGCTACAGGTGACGGACAAAACAGCCGATCTAGCCGCTGCCGCTCCGTTATCGTTTCTCTTCCAATAGCCATTTGCCACACCATCTCACAGAATATCGATGCGGCCGAAAATTGCAATTCCCATCCGTAGTGGATGATCTTGGCCTGATATACTGGCTCATTGATCTCGCGGCAATCGTTGATGTTTCGTCCTTCCAGAAATTCTCTTGCAGTAACTATAACCCTTTCCCAAAGCATTGTAGACATGAGGCGACCTTTGGGATGGAAAATTAACCCATTGATTGGGCACTTCAATGCGTTTGTCCAGACAAAAAGTGGGGCTATTTGTCTATACAATCTCCTAAATGAAGTTCACGCCAGCCTTCTTCAGCTTGTCCAGGCATTTTTTTGCTTCCGGGAGGGCATCGGCGTCGAAGGACGTATCAAATCCTTTTATGGATTCGGCGACCTCGATGACTCCCTTTATAGCCTCTTCCATGGTGTCCGCCGTGTAAACGACCGACCCGATCTCATTCATTCTCAATGATGGGGCCGGTATATAATACCATGTGCCGTCCGAGTCTATGGACAGGCTTTTGATCTTCACGTACTTTTTGAATTCTTCCGGCACCAGTATGGGGGATGGGTCCTCTTCGGCGATCTCTGACTTGAGAATCAGTTGGGCCCCCCATTCATGCTCGTACTGAATCACCGGCATCTCCCCATGAGCGATCCGCCATACAATCTCCGGATAGTTTTTGTACGCCAGCAGGAGCAGTTCGCCAGGGGGGCTCGGAAAACGACAATTTCCAGAAAAGAAAGGCTTGCCGTTTCTTCGAACATACAAAATATGATTCTTAACAGTCACATCGTATACGATGCCATCATACGGAACAGTATTTATATATTGATTCTTCCTGATGCTTCCCGTTTCAAACCAGAATCTGCCGTTTTTCTTACTTTCCCCTATCACATACAAATCGTGATTTCTCGTATATTCTCCCGGCAATCCATTAACGGTCGTGCCGGCAATTTTCTTAACCGATATACTTCCTACAGATCCAGCCTTTAATAATAATTCCTGAATGTCATTGGCTATATCCTTAGATGTTGTAAAATACTTCCTCTTTTCCCTAGAGTCACCGTCCCCCATTATATAATTGTCCAAGAACAACCTAATCTGCCTTTTGCTGCAATTCTTTATATATTCAGGAATATATTTTTTGTTGCATTTACCGAACATTGCAAGGTATGAAGCCAACTGAATATCATTTATCTGAAACGTTTTACTTTTTGAATTAAATTTATACACGAACCCACACTCATCCAATACAGACATCAATTCTGTCTTGAATTTTACCTGACAAATATTTACACAGTTGGATATTCTGTCTTTATTATAGGCCCTCCCCCCGACCGATCCTTCAGACAAAAACCAAGCCATGAATTTTACCCAAGAATCCATTTTTATTTTCCTGGCGACACTATGCTTTATTTTTTTACACACAAAATGGGTCACACCATTGCTCCCACCAACAAAGTCCCACTCCCTTTTATATTCTGGCAATTCGAAAAACTCCACATCTTTTGCAGCCCACTCTGCCACCCTTGGAATATACCCTTTATCCGTTAAACTATCGGCTCGCTCAGGCCTTAAATTTTTGCCAAACCTATCTGTCCTCCAAACATTATGATTTGGCGTAACCAAGCATTCTATTGTTTTTCTCCTATTCGAAATACTTATCAAATCCCCCTTGTACGTATAGCTTCCATGAATATACGGAACATGGTATTCGATCTTATTGGTATCTGGATTAAGAGTGCAGACTCTTTCCGACCCATCTAGTTCAAAGAAAAACTTCCATCCCTTATCTGTTAACACTTCTGTGTCGTCGGAAAAACACGTGTTGTCTAACAAAAACGGCCTCTTGTCTTTTGACAAGATGATCTCGTTAGAGTAGTGACCGTTGTACCCCATGTCGTTGAAAACAGGAGCGAAGGCGTCATTTACTTTTCGGATGGGCTCCGGAAGATGCTGATACCGGATGAACCGACCCAAGTAGGCTCTATCCTTCAATTCAATTCCGCACATGCTTTCGTGAACGTACTGCCCTCCGACAATGAATCCATCATACCCGAACTCAATGATACCTTCTACCGGATGCTCGAAGATGTAGGTTTCCCTATTTTCATACAAGCCCATATCGTACCTTAGTTTCTGCAACTGCCGTTTACTCAGCGCCCATTCCTTGTGCTTCCATGTCTCTCCATTCCCCCGGAGGCTGGATTTTATATACCCCTCCTTAGCGTTCATCAGGATTTGCTCTAACTCATCCACTCCTCTGGCGACACTGTAGCTTGCCACAGGAAGGCCTAGTTGCTTCAGCGTTTCTTTTATCTGAAGTCGGTTATGCTCTAACTGCTCTGCATAGCAGGAGCCAAATACGGGCTTCCCATTCCGTTTCATCCAGTCCTGTAACGCTGGATCCATGCTATCCGTAAAAACGACAATATCTGCCTCGTCATACCCTTCTACCCATTCCCTTACTTTTACGATATTGGGCACATTGTAACCCACATCAAAAGACGAGTGCTCAGGAAAGCCGTTATGCACGTAAGGTCCGGCCCAATAAAACACTGTCCCGAACTCTTCCGCAAGCCGCTGGGCGACGGAGATGCCGTTCCGGTAATCGATGACGAGGGCTTTTTTATCTGACAGGTCTATCATATTAAAGCGAATTTATAACTTCTTCGTATCGATTCCAATCCACCCCAAGGATACCGGCTATAATCAATTCAACGCCGGTGCTGATGGCGTGTTCGTTCCTGTACGGGGCCTCCGATGAAAACCCAGGCTCACTCAATTCATCCACAAGTCCCAATGTTCTTCTACGTTCGTAATATTCATCGAAAGCCAAGATGTCTTCCTCTTTTATCCCCTTCTCCTTCGTCAGGAATTCTTCAATCAATTCGTGAATGACAACCAGCATCTCCATTCGTCTGTCGCCCATTTTACTTACTCTTATCTGAAGGATGCCTTCGGAGTCATAGTAATAGTCGCCCACAGTTGGGAACCTTTGGAACGAATTGTCGATGGTTTTGATATGTATTTCCATTATTAATTGTTTTCATTTTAACATCACTCCCTATTTTTAATTATTCTATGTATATTACTATTGCAGGTGTTATATCTGTTGGCTATTTCTTGGAGAGTTGATCCTTTCTTCCTCATATTAATCATGTCAATAAAATCATCATCGGAAAACTTATTTGACTTATTAAATTTGCTTCTATTTTTAAATCTTGTTGTAACTGGATCGGGATTTGTATTATCGTATTTAAATATAAATCCTTTATATGTTCTATTTCTACCAATTGCAACATTTCTTATAGCCGATGGATGACATGAAAAAACTTTAGCTGCATGCGCCGATGATTTATGCTCTGATATAAAATTACCAGATTTGTCAAATTGAAAGACGCGCCTCATTGTTTTTTCTCTATGAATCGAAAGTGCTGCCCTTACATTATCTCTTATTTTTCTTCCTCTAAGTTTAGATGCTGTTTTTTCAATTGCCTCAGGAGACCTTTTTATACCAAGATTATACTTACGTCCTCTATTTATTTCTGCCAATTTTTGTATTTTCCTTTTTATCATGTCTGGGTCGTCTTTCCTGTTTGGATATTTTCTTCCTTTGGACCTTTTTGATTGAGCCTCCTTTTGCTCCTCGGACCATATATATGGATTCTTCTTCTTGGTTTCCTTTATTTTACGTATTGTCTCTTCCGATCTGGGAATGCCAACCACTCCTCCGCGACCACCATCATTACAGTTCAGCCCATCCCTACCAAATTTGGATGAATGACTCATAAAAGTCCTTATCCAAAACATCTCTTTCCCATGAGCATATTTTAAATCAGATTCAAACAAATCGATCACTTCTATTGAATGATTTTCAAATCCATACTTTTTTAAAGAGTTATATAGTTTTGGCTGATCTTTACAATGTAGTAGCCTGTATTCGTTCATTCTACGTTTAAAGTTGTGGCTTCTCCCAATATAAACCTTACCATGAGGATTTGTTATCTTATATATTATCCATTTTTTTATCATTTTACGATTTTTTTTATTCAAACAACTGCTCCGAACGCAAAGATTGAGAAATTCGAAGTCTTGGAATTACATGGCCCCACACATCCGCTGTGCTCCCTTTTACTTTGTCTTCATATTGGGGCCTTTTTTTCAAAAACTTATCGTCGTCAAGAAGACCTTCTTTTTTGTACTCCAGCATTCTTTTCATGTACCCGCCTTCCCCTCCATTGAACGCGGCCAGCATAAAAAATTCTCTGGCTTTCGGAGACAATTCGATGCCATGTTTTTTCGCATACGAATCCACTTCGTCTCTACTGAATTTAAGCAGTGCAGCCTTCCCTTGCATCGCTGACTCTACTGATTTGAAGTCGTCTTGCCCAAACTCTCCGGCTCCTTTCTTCCCCCTAAATTCACTCTCGAACCCTTTGGGAAGATAGCCTCCTTTTACCAACTCTGGGAATCTGTCTGAAAAAGTAGTGAACCCAAAACTTTCGGGCCCGTTAATAGGGAATTCTTTGTCGCCATAAAAACCCTGGTACCCATAGTCCCCTGGTTTTCTATTTCGAGTATCCTTTCCCGTAGCTTCACTTTTATACAACCCGCTTCCCCCTTCAGCCATGAAGGATGTGTATAGAAGAGCCGGGTCAATGTCATATTCCTTTCCGTATTTTTGGACGACTTCCTTTGATGTGGATTTTGCTCCTCTGGGAACTTTGTTTACATTCAACGGGATATCCCCTATGGCATACTGAATTTGGATAGGCACATCTTCAAAGATGTTCCCATATTTTTTCCTATAGGCAGTTGCAAATTGACCTCTTGACTTCTCGCTTTTGAAATCTGGAAGAGGAATCAATCCTTCTCCCTTTTTTGGAGACTCGGTAGTAAAGGCATCTTTTACATATCCCTCCATGTCGGTTCCGTATTCTTTATCTCCTTTTGAGAACGTTGGGTAGTACTCTCTCGAGAGCGCCGTATTGAAGGGGGACCCGACATCTGCCGTTTGCCGCTGCAAGTATTCGGGGGACATTTGTTGCCTCAACACTTTCAATCTCCCAGCATCGACCCCTGGGAATTCCTGACCAGATCGAAGAGCCTTTTGCTCGTATTGAATAAATGGGATGGACGACTCATCGATGGAAGAGTCCGGGTTTTCTTTGTTGAACTTCCGCAGAGCGTCCAGCCCTACGTTCCGATCCGTGGCATCCAAATCTTTTGAACCGGCAACCCCTTCTTTCTGTAGATAGTCCAAGAAGGTATTCCAGTCTTTTCTCTGTTTTGGAGTCCGGGTGGAATAACCTTTAGGGGCGTCTTTCGGAGGGGCAGGCGTTCCGCCGCCGCCACCACCGCCTTCCCCTTCTTCTGCCATATAGTATTTTCTTATCATTGTATAAAACCAAATGAGTAATTAACGGGCTCTTTTCTTTTTAATCGATCAATAACATCTGGGATAGTTGCTCCCTTTTTTAGCTCTCTTCGAAGATTTTGCTCCCACATTCCCATTCTTTTTGCGGCCTGCGTAAGAGATAAGGCCTCTCCCATATACTCTACTATTCGATTGTTTCTACGGTTATTTGCCTGTTGCTCTGAAGTACCCCACCTACAATTATCTGGAAAATAATTTCCGTTTGTATCCGGGAATCGATCCAAACTATGTAACAATGATGGCTTTAGTCCCATATCCTCTAAGAAGTTTTCAAAGGAATTTAACCACCTGTCACATACGATAACTCCCCTTCCTCCATAATTATTAAACTGATCGCATTTTTCATCATAACACCTGTACTTCATGTGCGCCCAAGCCCTATATTCGGGGGTTATTTTACCGCCAGAAGTATGCCCATGATCCGTATTTGCTTCTACGTTAAGGCAACCACAACTATTTGTTTTACCTCTTCTCAAATTAATCGCAGATACAATCGTTTGTTTTCCACAATCACATACACAAACCCAATTACGGCCATTTTTACGAATCCTATTTTGAGATTCCGACACCACAATCAGTCGCCCAAATCTCTGACCAGTTAAATCAATATTCTTGCCCACTTATTGAGGATTTTCTTTGTTTTGTTGATAAATATTTTCCAATTCTTCCTTAGCTTTTTCTATTAACTCTTTTCTCATCTCCGCCTTTTCTTCTTTAGAATACGCCGGATTATACTCCACTTCCGAAATCTGATCTTCATAATCCTTTTGCATCCTATTTGCCATTTTGTAATAGTTCTCGCTAAGAATATTGTTCTTGTCACCAATAGAAGGATGCCAACCGAACCATGTACCAAAAGTTTGATACTTGAAGTAGTCGGAAAATCCTAGCGCTTGCCGCTTCATTGGCTCCCCGTTTTGATCCACATCTTGCCACTCACCCAACCTTTTTTTAACATTCAATTTATCTATGGCGTTCATACCAAGATAGTCAATCAATTCCATTTGCGGAATAGAATTTAGAATGTGTAAGACATGCGCTACGGCATCATTTTTAGCAGACTCTACAGTTGATTTTCCTAGTTTAATATTGTTATCATATACTTGACTCAACCCCAGGCCAAACAACATAGGAGTAAACGCAGGAGTGTGCTCTACTATTTTTGCCGCCGCTTCTGGCATTTCCCAATTTCCTATCTTTATTTGACCAGTTTTAATAACCGGAACCCCGAATTCATCCTCCATTTTTTTCTTTTTCTTGTCCTCTGCCGTCTGTCCTTTATGCGCGAAACCTCCGAATCCCACACTTCCCAGTAGCGCCAATGCGTATAAGCCAAGACCAAATCCCCCCTTTCTAAAACACCTTAATATAGTAGCCGCCTTATCTGGATCGATTTGATTAAGCTGCTCCTTCATAGCCTCTCTAAATTCTTTTTGATTTGCTTCAGTATACCCATCTTGTAACACAAGTCCTTTTGCCTCATTGTACGCCCTCCATGCCATCCAGCTACCCTTAAAAGCGCCAGCAGTATACTCCATTATCCCCTCGTGTAACATGTTTACAGGCACTCTTACAATAGCTATATCCGCCTTCATCAAATACGCCAATTGCGGAAAAGCCTTTTCAACTGCGCGAGTGGCTTCGTTCCATTTATTGGATAGCCAATTATATTGCTGATACTTCCCTCTTTCGAAATCATTATAAGATGCATTAGCCATTTCCAATAATCTATCCGGACTGGTAACATCTACTCCGTCCCGCACACCAGCTTCTAGTCTAGCCATAAACCCAGCAGCAAAACTCTGACGAGCGGAAAAGTTTTTTAATGCCGCATGTGACCTTCCTACAAAATTCATGACATATGAAAAATTTTGCATGGCTATGTCAAACCTTTCCCTTCCTTTGGTGGACATGAATCCCTTTTCCCACTGATCGGAGTCAATTTGACCAAACATTCTTTCAATCTTCACAGTACGATGTCCTAATGCTTCCATAGCCTCTTTGACGGACGATCCGGCAATGTATTGATATACGACGTTACCAACGGCGTTAAGCAAAGCAGAATCTCTCTTATTTTTTAGGTCCTGAAGTTCTTTTCCAGACTTGCCTTCCCCTAAAGCAATCTGATATTCATGATCTGATTTCTCGTAAGTGTCATTTGCGTTTAAATATTTATCCCTTAGCTGCTCTTCGGAATATTGTCTAAAGTATGCCTCGTATCCCTTAGCAATGGTTTTCAGGCTCAAGCTCTCGCCGCCCTCCTTCGCTCGTTCCACGATAGATTTGGTTGTGTCGAAAGGAAGTATCTCAAATACTTTTCCAGCCGTCAATTTAGTAACAGCCTCTAATTGGGGTCTCAGCAATGCACTTCCTGCCACTTTCATTAGCGTGAACGGACTACCGATCAGGACGGTTACTTCCGCCCCCCGTGCCACATCCGCTAACCGGGACCAGTTGGATCGATTCTTCCGTTCCAATTCTTTTTTCTTTTTGTCGTAGGATTGCGCCTGGGCAGACAGATCGTTTTGAATCTTTATCAACTCTGCGTCTGATTTAGTCAGGACAACAGGCGGATTATCCTCAAATTCTCCGGCGGCTATCTTCCGCTTGTACTCTTCTGACTGTCGGCTCAAACTTTCTTTTGTTCGATTGAACTTTATCTCCTGTTCTGAATTTTCCTTGTCTGAATTGAACTTATCGGATATTTTCTGAAGTTCCCTCCTCACATCCGACACCTTTGAAATATCTTTTGCCGACTCCCGATTAAACTCTCCTTGTACTGACTTGAATGCCGATATGCCTGCTTCCAATACCTTCTCTTGGCTCAATTTCGAATCTGGATTCATCTTTACCTTTACGGCATCCAATTGATTCTTCAACTTCGTCAACGCTGATCGTTGGGCAGATGTAAAATCTCCAGACGATATTTTATCGGATAGTGAATTGATAAGACTGTCAATACGGTCATTGTGAGAACTAGCCCGCTGGTCATACGACGCCCGAGCATACTTGTCTGACGAAGAGTTTTTCACCCCCATAGAAGTCATTAAATCTTTCTTCTCTTTTTCTCTCTCTTCTACTTCCTTGTCATAAGGAGTATTGGCCGTATTTTTGGATCGCTTATACAGGTCTTTCTTTTCAGTCAAGTCCTTGATATCCTTCTCTATTTTATTCAGCTTATCGAAATTCTTGGTCGCTTCTCTAAGGCCGCTCTCCAATTGCTTTTTGGTGGGCTGCTTGAATTCGTCTTCCTTCAGATACGCCTTCCGAACCGATTCTTCGTCCACATCCGGCAACACGGATTTCAAGTCTTTCGTCACCTGGGATACGATCTTACTGTTTTCCTCCAGCCCAATGTAACTCTTCACGTAATCCCGAATGAGATTCTTGCCAGCCATGTCTTTTGTAATGGCGGATGCCCAGGAGGCTTCAGCTTCTTCCTTTATCTTTCGGTAGGCCTCCTCTCTGGTTGTCTTCCCGGCCAATATCTTGTCGTCTACGCCGGCCTCTTTCATCCTGGCATGGATTTCATCCCGCATTTCTTTCTCCGACTCTTTCCCCTTGAACCGATCAATAGCGGCATAGACCAAATCAGGAATCCGGATATCCCCATCGGCAATCTTGTCAGCGATCCACCGGATAGCATCAGCAACATTTTTCTGCAAGTCCACCCCTAGTCGCTGGGTGCCTTCCGGCAAATCCGCCTTGCCAAATTTCTCTATCTTATCGGCAATTCCTCGAAGACTATTGGCAATTTTTTCCCCTTTGTCTCTGGTGATCTTATCCGGCTTGACGCTCTTCAACTGACTCCGAAGTTTATCCAACTCCTTGTCGAACTTTTCTTTCAATTGCGCCGTCTTAGCATCATGCTGCTGCTGCATCAGTTCCTTCTCTTTCTGCCACTGTTCGGATGTCCAATCCAGTTCTTCGGTCGTCAGCTTGCCGCCTCCTTTGGCCCCCATCATTTCCAAACGACGGATTTGCAATCCGTTTTCCGGGTCAGTGGCAATTTCTGACTGCAATAAATTGAAGGCTCGTCCGGCTTCCCCCAATGGATTGTTGACGCGAACGACATTGAACAGGTCGTTGTGCAACGCCGAAAATTCAGTTAAGGCCACGGCTCTTGTCACATCATCCGGAGAATCCCACCCTTTTATTTCTGCCATCTTCTGCTTGGTGATGTGCTTGAACACATTGAATACGGCAATGTCTTCCGACGTTGGGTTATACAAAATCCCACCATCCAACTTCGTCAAAAACTCTTGCACACGGGATTTCATAGCCTCGTACAAGGGTTTGTCTGGATACATGGCTTGTACATTAGCTAACCCGCTGTTGTAGGTGTCGGTCCATTTGACAACTTTTTGTGTGTCAAAAAGTTTTTGTGCTCCATCGATCTCCTTTTGCTTTTCCTTATTCACAGAAGTCCGCTCTTCTTTTGGAGACTCTTTCACCGGAAGAGGGGGTTTTGTCGGAGGTGGCCCATCCACAACGGCGGTTGGCTTAGAAGAGGAGGGAGCCTGTTCTGCTTTTGGTTCTCCCTCCTTTGGAGCTAACACATCCTCCCGCCCCTTGGTTTCGGCTTTGGCTTTGTCCCCTTCGACATCAGACCCTCCTTCTTTTTTAGGTGAAGAAATATCTTTGGCAGGAACTTCTTTTTGCACTTCTCTTTGTACCTCTTGGTAGACCGTATCAAATTGCTGATCAGGAACCTCCCCAATGGCTTCGGCTCTAAGCTGTATCGCCATGTCTAAGGCCTTCTCCGGATCGTTGATAGTGACCAGATTCCCGTTTCGGGTTTCAAACGTAATGGCCGATACGTTCCCGTCGGCGTCGAATTGAATAGGATTTTCTACCCGATCCTCTGACGGGAGTTTCAGGTCCCGATCCGTAATAGCTTTTTCTCCAAGGACAATCTGAGAT
>Ga0207739_1000010_pt1 | contig 20777 bp, 19 predicted proteins | sample LuqExpMetageno15_FD_187773 | JGI IMG/M metagenome (GOLD analysis project Ga0207739, IMG submission 187773) | Tropical forest soil microbial communities from Luquillo Experimental Forest, Puerto Rico - Sample 15 (SPAdes) | ecosystem: Environmental > Terrestrial > Soil > Tropical forest ... | reverse complement strand
TAATAAAACGGGGTATGCGATTGCAACAAAGCGCTTTTGGGCTTCATAAAAATGACTGGCTCTTCGGGCACTTCATTCCCTAACTCCTTAGCGTGTTCAATGTAATTCCGTCCAACACAGAAGATTTTCATAGTCAGTAGGTTTAAAATACTAATCAAATAACCTGCAACTCTCTAAGCCAGGAATGGCCTGGGCAGTTGCAATCGGTTAGATGCATTAGATTCTACCAACTATAACTGGACATATATTGTTTTTATTGTGTGAAGTTTAAATTATTAGCCATATTCATGGTTTTTTCCAGGCCAATGGTGGCAAAAGATTCTATAATCTCGGCAGATTTCTCAATTTTCTGCCTGATAACAGGTATTTCTTCTTTTTCCCACCGGCCCAGTACAAACTGTACCTGCATACCCTTTGGAAAGTTATTGCCAATACCAAAACGTAACCTTGGGTATTTGTCGGTGCCCAGGGTTAGTTGTATGTCTTTTAACCCATTGTGGCCCGCATCGCTACCCGACCCCCGCATACGAAGCTTACTGATCGGTAATGCAAGATCATCCAATATGGTAAGGGTGTTTTCCAAATCCACTTTTTCTTTATCCATCCAGTACTTAAAAGCCTTGCCACTTAGATTCATAAAAGTGGTGGGTTTGATGCAGATAAAGATTCTTCCTTTCCATTTTACTTCTGCCACATGTGCTAACCTATCCACCTTATACAGGCCTCCATGTTTGAAAACGAAAGCATCTACTACATCAAAACCTATGTTGTGGCGTGTATGTGCATACTCGGGGCCTACATTGCCGAGGCCTATTATCAGGAATTTGCTCATGATGCAAATGTAATATAGCGGATATAAAAAAGCCTCCCATAAGGGAGGCTCTATTGTGATGTATTTGTAGCGTTCGCTTATTTCTTCTTTTCTGCAGCTGCTTCTTCTTGTTTCAGCTGACGAGTCATTACTACAGAAGCGATAGGAATACGTGGAGAGTTCATTACTTCCATATTAGGAGCAACTACATCCTGTACACGTAAGTTACCATTCAATTCCAGGCTGGTAATGTCGATCTCGATAGTTTCCTTCAGATCTTTAGGAAGAGCTTTTACTTTCAGGCTCTTCATTTTGATGATGAGCTTACCGCCTTCTTTTACACCGGCAGAAGTACCTACGAATTTCAAAGGCAGATCAACCACTACTTTTTTGTCGCCTACCAGTTCCAGTAAATCAACGTGGATTAGTTCATCGCTTACTTTATCGAACTGCAGTTCTTTTAATACGCAGGTGTAGCTTTTACCTGCTACATCTACCTGGGCCAATTGGAATTCACCTGTGTACACCAATGGCTTGATAGCTTTTGCAGAAACTGCAAAATTTACTTCACTGGCGCCCCCGTAAATTACACCTGGCACTAACTCCTGAGAGCGCAATTGGCGGGCGGCTTTTTTGCCAATCTCGGTCCTCAGTTGTCCTTCGATTGTAATTGTTTTCATTATTTGTAAAAATTTAGGCGGCAAAACTAAGGGTTTATGCCCATATTTTGCCGCCTAAAACCTGGAAATCTATTAATTATCCCTGTTTATCGCGTCCCCTTAACTGGGAGTGGATGAACAGGCTGGTAATACTCTTGTTTTCGTAGGCGTTCCGGATGGCAATAGCAAATAAGTCGGCTACGCTCAATATCTTGATTTTGCTACTTTCTTTCCGTAATGGAATGGTATCGCATACCACCAGCTCTTCCAATACGCTATTTTCGATGTTTTCGTAGGCTTTTCCGCTTAAAATAGGGTGTGTACATAAAGCACGTACACTACGGGCACCTTTTTCTTTTAAAAGCCCTGCAGCTTTGGCCAATGTACCACCGGTATCGCAGATATCATCAATTAATACAATATCCCTGTCTGCCACTTCACCGATCACAACCATGCTGGCGATTTCGTTGGCGCGTTTACGATGCTTATCGCAGATCACCATTTCTGCATTAAAGTAGCTGGCTACTTCGCGGACACGGTTGGTGCTACCCACATCTGGGGCAGCAAACGTGAGGTTGGATAAACGTAATTGCTCTATGTAAGGGATGAAGATGGCGGAACTGTCCAGGTGATCTACCGGAATATCGAAGAATGCCTGTATCTGGGGGGCATGAAGGTCCATTGTGATCACCCTGTCTGCACCGGCGGCTTCGAGTAAGGTGGCTACCAGTTTAGACCCGATAGCTACACGGGGTTTATCCTTCCTGTCCTGGCGGCCATATCCATAATAGGGAAGTACGGCAATGATTCTTGCGGCACTTGCGCGCTTGGCTGCATCGATCATTAGCAATAATTCCATCAGGTTATCAGTAGGCGCATAGGTACTCTGTACTAAAAAAACATAATCGCCACGGATGCTTTCCAGGAAAACAGGTTGAAACTCTCCATCACTGAATTTCTGGATATTGATCTTCCCGAGCGGCGCTCCAAAACGCTGCGCAATCTTATGGGCCAGGTGCTGAGAACCTGTTCCGGAAAATATTTTTACTGAGGGGTTCATAGCAAATGAGAAATTGGGGCGAAGATAACAGAGAGTAACCTGATTTGCTATTTTTTAATTAGGGAATTATAGAAAAACCTAATGTTTATGTGTATCTTTTGGGTACAAATAATCTATTATGGCTCATTTAAAAAACTGGGCTGAAGAGGATAAGCCAAGAGAAAAACTATTATTAAAAGGGACTGAAGCATTAAGTACTTCAGAACTATTGGCTATTTTGATCAATAACGGCACAAAGGAGAAGAATGTTGTTGAGGTAGCAAAAGAATTGCTGGCTGCAACAAACAATGATGTACAGAAACTATGCTCTTTATCCGTTAATGAAATGGTTAAATTAAAGATCAAAGGTATAGGTAAGGCGAAGGCTACACTGATTGCTGCTGCATTGGAATTGGGTGTAAGGCGAAGCCTGGTAACAAGTCAAAAGCGTAGTATTGCTACCAGCGCTGACATTGCTGATTACTTACAGGCACAATTACAGTATAAAAGCCAGGAAGTATTTGTTGTGATATTCCTGAATACTGCTAATAAGATATTGCATCATGAAGCCATTAGTGTAGGGGGATATGCCGGTACTGTTGCAGATCCCCGTATTATTATAAAGCGGGCATTGGAGCACAATGCCACTTCTGTTATTCTCTGCCATAACCACCCGAGTGGCAGCTTACGACCCAGCAGGCAGGATGAGGCACTTACCCGGAAAATAAAAGAAGCAGCTTCTTACTTCGATATTAAAGTACTCGACCACATTATAGTGAGTAATGAGGGCTTTTACAGCTTTGCAGATAAAGGCAATCTTTAAGATTTTACGCTTGTGCGGTAGGGCCGCCAAAATTCATGGGTATCTCTATTTGTTCCAGGTCTTGTATGGAGCCATTAGCAGCTTCATAACGTTCTACATTTTCCATTAAGGCTTTCATAAACCTTTTGGCATGCATAGGTGTGAATATAATACGACTCTTTACTTTGCTTTTAGGAGTGCCTGGCATCACATTTACAAAGTCTATCACAAATTCTGCGTGGCTATGGGTAATGATAGCAAGGTTGGCGTAAGAACCTTCTGCCACTTCTTCTGATATCTCGATATTGAGTTGGTTATTTACTGACTGATCTGCCATTGTACTAGTTTGGAGCAAAAGTAATTGTTAATTTACTTTAATACAGCAGTTATCTTAAATAAGAAGGCTGCAATCAATATGATTGCAGCCTTCCGGGCAGTATTATTAATGGCATTTGCTAGTTATCCCAGAATAATTTGGGAGTAAACAATGTAGATGCAGGAACATGTGCTGTATTCAGATCATATTCTGTTTGAGGGTATTCCAACCTCCTGGGAATATTTGCGCCTGATGTAGGTGTCAACGTTGGACTTCCTGTACGACGCCAGGTACTCCAGGCTTCAGGATTAAGGTACAATGCCAGGTACTCTTGTGTGGCTATTTGGGCAATAGCCGCTGTTGTAGTAACAGGCAGTGTGCCATGTGCAGCCAGATAAGTAGTAATAGTACCAGCTGGCACCCCAAGTTTATTCATATTGGCAGTGATAGCTGCAGTATAAAAGGGTTGTGCTGTAACTACTGTTCCCCCAGAGGAGATGGTAGCTTCTGCCTTCATAAATAACAATTCATCGTAAGTGATAAATTCCACCGGGGAGTTAACAGCTCCATAATAACTATTTAAACCTCCATAGTGTCCCCCGGTAATAACACCGCTATTCTCATGAGCGCTATCTAAATAAATTCCATAACGTGGATCATTCAACTGGGTAAGCATGGTAGCTAATGTAGCAGTTGAATAGTTAATATTACCTGCCCTGTCGCGGTTAAACTGGTACCAGGGGTTGGCAGCTGTTTCAGCAGTACCAAATATATACACCGCATTATCTGCATTGGCAGTAAATGATAGTGCAATTTCACTCAATGCTTTTGAAGCCATAGTGGTATTGCCTTTGCTTTGGTGTATGTAGAGGCGTGCTTTAATAGCATGGCCAAATTTTACCCAATTTGCTGCGACACCACCATACATCATATCGTCCGCTGCCGGCACAATGCGTCCGGCATCTGTAGCTGTTAATTTAGCAATACCAACATCTACGAGGCTCGCAATGGTATCATACAACCCTTTATCTGTATCATATGCGGGTTGTATAGATCCCCCGGAAACATTACCCTGAAAGGCTTTGGAGTAAGGGATAGCTCCCCAACAGTCTACTGTAACCTGTAATGAATACGCCATCAGTATTCTTGAGATACCACTATAGGCGTTGTAACCACCCTTATCAGCTATTTGCATCAATGTGAAATCATTTTCCATAGTGGTAGTATATAAATCTGCCCACATCTGGTCAAATGCTCCGGGATTGTAGCCATAAATATAAAAAGCAGCCATTTGGCTATTAGCGCCAAAGGTTTGTTGCATTGCCAAAGAGGTAGTACGCGATACATCTCCTCCCACTGTATATCCTAGCCCGGTTTGCACTGTTGGCAAAAGCAAACTGGGGCTAACCGTATTTAATACATTGGGGTCCTGGTTAACAAAATCATAGTAGGACTTTTTACAGGAGCCCATCAACAGGAAAAGGGGAGCCCAGAGAAGAATATTTTTTATCTTATTTAGTTTCATAGTATTTGTATTAATGGTTTTATAAGGAACTATGATTACAGTCCCAGATTTAAACGAACACCATAGGTTTTAGTGCCAGGATTATTGAAATAATCTAACCCTTGTAAGTTTGATGGGCCTGACAGATTTGAATCAGGATCAACACCATCATACTTAGTCCATAGTATCAGGTTATTCGCAAACACCGTAATGGACATGTTTGAAAAAGAAGTTTTACCAAAAAGCGTATGTGGGAACTGGTAGGTTAAACTAACCTGGCGTAACCTGGTATAGCCGGCGTTCTCTACATCAACTTCCTGGCCGGCAGTAAAGCTGTTGGCAATATTCTGGTAATAATATTGACTAAGTGTACTGCTGACTGTGTTTGCAGAACCAGGGCCTGCTACTTCATTACCGCCTGCATCGTAGTGTACTACATTTCCATTAACATCCAGGTGGCCTAATAACCCCTGGAATACTGTTTTAGAACCTCTATTAGCAGTAAGGCCGGCAGTTCCTTTGTTGATCAATGCACCTCTTGTTCCATTCCAGATCTGTCCTCCATGTTTTACATCTATCTGGAAGCCAAGCGTGAAGCTTTTATAAGACAGGCTATTGATAACAGATCCTATCCAATCCGGATTAGGATTTCCTATTACCAAGTTAGGTCCCAGACCGCCTGCCAGTGGCTGGCCATATCCTGGATCTGTTTTATCATCATTGATCAATAATGGACTCTTCAGGTTATTTAGATCAACGTGTGGAGTAGTGGCTCCATATATTACACCAAATGGCTGGCCGGGAATAAGATCAACACCAGCTTCAGCACCGCCAAAACCACCCATGAAATACTGGTTAACTCCAGGATACAAAGAAACCACCTTATTGATGTTACGTGACCAGTTAAAAGTCAGATCCCAACTCAGGTCTCTTGTTTTTACGGGCGTTGTAGTTAAGGTGAGCTCAAGGCCTTTATTAGTGAGAACAGCTGCATTTAGATTTTCACCGGCAAATCCTGTACTATAGGGGATATTTACAGGAAAAATAACATCTTTTGATTTGCTATAGTAAGCTGTGGCATTCAAGCCTATCTTACCCTGGAAAAAAGTAAGATCGGTACCTAATTCATAAGAATACGTATTCTCTGGCTTTAAGTTTGGATTGCCCACAGTAGAGATCTGTGAACTTATTTGATACCCGGGAACACCACTTATTGGGAAATTGATCCCGGTTGTCCAGCCATCTTTAAAGGTTCCTGTAGAGAAAGGCGTGGTTAAACTATGTGCCAGTGGTATGTTAGCAACATTGGCATAAGAAGCCCTTAGTTTACCAAAAGAAAGCACTTTGTTATTTTTCATGCCGGGCAATTCAGTAAAGATCCAGGAAAGGCTTGCCGAAGGATAAAAAAATGTATTCGCATTTACGGGTAATGTGGAGGCTTTTTCTTCACGGCCTGTTAAAGTGAGGTATAACATCCTTTTATAATTAACCTCAGCCTGGCCATAAAACGCCATTGTTGATTTCCTTACTTCTGCTTCGGATGCTAAAAAAGAGGTCGCGTTAGATATATCCAAGAATCCGGGAACACCTAAACCTGTTCCTGCTGCATAACGTGTATTCTGTGTTTGGCTAAAAAAGTTATTACCCAACACTAAAGTTCCATCCCAATCTTTTCCAAGAGACTTATGCATATTTACCATAAAGTCTGAATTGTATTGACTATTAATATAATCAATCAAGTAAATGGCTCCTCCAGCTGCAGCATTAGAACCTATATTATAAGCTTGTTTATCTGATTGGGTGTAAACATCTCCACCTAACCGGTAAGTCAGGCTCATCCAATCCAGCAACTTGTAATCAGCCTGTACCGAACCATATACCCTGTTTAAATCTGACCTGGTAGGATCTTCATTTACTACCCAATAAGGATTGTCGTAACCACCACCACCACGGTAGTTTCTCTGAGTTCCATCAGCAAATGAGTATGCCAGTGGGTTATCTACAGCTTTAGAGCCATAGCCATTAGAATTATCAAAAGTAGCGGGTGTACGTACAAGGCCCAGCATTATACCGGAAACGTTGGAGCCCTGTTGTACTTTGTTATTCCAGGAACTAATATAGTTAATGCTTGCAGAAGCATGCAACCTGTCTGTAATCTTTGATTCACCACTCAATGAGACTGTTGTTTTGGAATATTTTGAGGTGGGAATAATGCCTGTTTGGTATAGATTACCGAGCGAAAGTCTATAATTGGATTTGTCAGTATTCCCTGAAAGAGCTATGCTGTTATTGCTGGTAAAGCCGGTTTGAAAGAAACTATACCTATCATATGGTGTTACGGGTATTTTAGCGGAGGGGCTGGATTTACCTACTATATTACCATGCTTGTCCCATTTATAATTGGTATTACCATCCCAATACAATGTATCAATGGCTGGCCCCCAGGAAGTAGATGCACCTGTTGAGGGGCCCAAGTATACGCCATTACTACCTTGTGCATATTGGTTTTGTAAAGGAGGTAAATTGCTTACCTTATCTATCGAATTGGTAGAACTGAAGGTAACACTGGTGCCTCTCCTTCCATTTCCTTTTTTAGTAGTAACAATCACAGCGCCATTTGCACCCTGCATTCCATATAATGCTGCGGCAGCAGGCCCTTTTAATACATTGATGGACTCAATGTCATTTGGGTTGATATCCAGTCCTCGATTTGTTGGCGTTGAGCCACCTGTCAAATCTCCATTGGCGCCCGATGCCTGGAAACCCGCATTGGTGGGATCGAAATTGTTTACAGAATTATCTATTGGAATACCATCTATCACAATCAAAGGCTGGTTACTTCCTGCAGTAATAGAAGTAGCGCCTCTCATACGAAAAAAGGTACCAGCACCAGGATCACCAGAACTGTTGATTACTGTTAAACCGGCAACCTTACCTCCCATTTCATTTAAAGTATTACCAGAACCATATTTATTTAACTGATCTCCACCCACAGTTTGAGTAGCCATTCCCAACTCTCTTTTTTCTCTTTTAATGCCCAGGGCAGTTACCACCACTTCACTTAATTGGGCGTCCTCTTTGTTAAGAGTAATCATAAAGGCATTTTTGGTTCCTGCCTTAATTTCCTGAGTACCGTATTCCATAGCGGAAATCACCAGTACATCCCCATTTTTGATGCTTAATTTAAAAACACCGGCATCATCGGTAGCTGTACCGGTAGTTGATCCTTTGATTACTACGGAAGCACCTGCAACAGGCTGCCCGTTTTTGTCTACCACTTTACCGGTAATCGGCCGGGTTTGTGCAGAGGCCATAGCGAAGGCAAGTAGCAATACTCCTAAGAATACGCAAATTTTTCTCATGTGTTCTTCAGTTTTAACGTGATGAATGGTTTTAAAACGATATATGTTAACGATTCTATAAAAATTTGTTAACAGATATTTAAGCGAAGACATAACATAATAAAAAGTTGCTGCATTAAAAATTACTAAGGATGATTTTTAAACAGATGTCATACAATATTGATTATCAATACATATTGATCATTAACAGGGGTTAAATAGCACTTATTAAATTAATTTTATTTTAATGTAGTAAGAGATGAATATTTATTAAATAAGTGAAAAACGTCATCCTTTACAATATTGGCTTTTTAACCAGTTTAACTGTCCTGTTTCCGCATTCACAACTACCTTTGCACGATGGAAATCTTAGATGGTAAACTAGCTTCACTTGCGGTAAAAGAGCAGCTTAAACAAGAAGTAACAGCATTGATCTCGTCGGGCAAAAGAGCACCCCACCTGGCAGCTATTTTAATAGGAAATAATGGGGCCAGCGAAACATATGTGGCCAGTAAAGTGAAGAATTGTGAGGAAGTGGGTTTCCAGTCTTCCTTAATTCGCCTGGAGGATACGGTTAGTGAAGACGTGCTACTACAACAAATAGCAGCTTTAAATAATGATGATGCAATAGACGGTATCCTGGTACAATTACCGCTGCCCAAACAAATCAGCGAGGAAAAAGTGATTGAAGCAATTGATCCTGCAAAGGATGTTGATGGATTTCACCCGGTTAGTGTAGGAAAGCTGGTACAAGGCCTGTCTACCTTTATTCCCGCTACTCCGTATGGCATTATGCTAATGCTGGAGCATTACAATATTCCTACCAAAGGCAAACACGCTGTAGTGATCGGTAGGAGCAATATAGTAGGCCGCCCTATGAGCATCCTGCTAAGCAGCAATACGAAATATGGCAATTGTACTGTTACTGTATGTCATTCACATACCGCCGATCTGAAAGCGATGTGTTTGCAGGGAGATATTATTGTGGCGGCACTTGGTAAACCGGGCTTTGTTACCGCAGATATGGTAAAGGGTGGCGCTATTGTAATTGACGTAGGTATTACCAGGGTAGAAGATGCCACTGCCAAAAAAGGTTTCCGCATAAAAGGAGATGTTGCTTTTGAAGAAGTAGCACCCAAAGCATCCTATATTACCCCTGTACCTGGTGGTGTTGGTTTAATGACCATTGCAGGCTTATTAAAAAACACGCTACAAGCCTATTTACTAAAGAAATAATTTATTCGAAGTTGGTGACCGGAGAATTGACATATGCAGTTGACAGCCTTACCTTACCGGTAATGGAAAGCTTTTATACCATACAGGGGGAAGGCTTTCACCAGGGAAGAGCCGCTTATTTTATTCGTCTGGGTGGCTGTGATGTAGGTTGTGTATGGTGTGATGTAAAGGAAAGCTGGGATGCCTCTAAACATCCATTGGTTACAATAGAAAACATTGTTAACGAAGCGGCCAAATATCCCGGCAGGCTGGCCGTGATTACCGGGGGAGAGCCATTGATGCATAACCTGAAAGCACTTACCCACGCACTACATGAAGCTGGCTTTGAAACCAATATGGAAACTTCCGGTTCTTCTCCTTTAAGTGGTGATTGGGACTGGATATGCCTCTCACCCAAAAAGTTCAAGGTGCCTGTACCGGAGATTGTACCCCTGGCGAATGAATTAAAGGTCGTTATTTTTAATAAGCATGATTTTGATTGGGCAGAAAAATATGCTGCGCAAACCAGCCCGGGTTGTAAACTATACCTCCAACCCGAATGGGATAAAGCATCCGTTGTAACACCGCTGATCGTTGACTATATAAAGGCCAACCCTCAATGGCAACTGAGCCTGCAGGTACATAAGTATATTAATGTGCCATAGTAGCTGTCAGCCACCAGTATTGTGCTACCAGCAAAATTGTACTCTATTCCATTTATCATTATATGAAAGCGATATCTCTCCTCTTCTTTTTAATCCCTTTTATTTCCTTCTCACAGAAAATTGAAAAGGATGAGATAGATACGCTTACACACAAAAGAAGAATCGTTACTACTGAAACAGGATTAAAAAATGGGGTATCTCAATACCTGGGAGCCTGGTATCGTACTGTAGATACCACAGTGGTAATTGCCCTGGTAGGTAATGGTGTTGCTGTAGGCAATATTTCAGCTACTGATATTGCTATTTTAACAACGGTTGATGATAAGGATATCACAATACAGCCTGTTGCTGCCCAAAACTGTATTGGCAAAGGATTCTCAAATGCATACGAACACCAGTACTATATCTCTAAAGAAGATGTGATCACACTTTCTACCCATAAACTACAGAATGTAAGAAGGTATACGGCCAGCGGCACTACAGATATACCCATTCCTGATAAAAAACAGGATGCTTTAATGAAACTAAGTAAGCTTTTATTAAAAGAATTAGATACGCCACCACAGAAGCATTGATCAGAGCTGCTTCTTACTGGTTCACATAAAACATTCCTACTAACGCAACAGCAATTCCGATTACTATCCAAACAATAGGTATTATATATCCATCTACAATATCATGGAATATAAACCTGGAGGGATCTTCTTCATTTACCAGCAGTTTAACGGTAGCCCCTACCGCATATAATGGCCGCTCCTGGTTATCCTGGCTGGCAACAAAGGTTTGTTTATTGCCAGCTTTGTCTATGAATTGTATAACAGGAGAATAGTAGGTAGTAGAATGCATGGTAGCATTTTCCGCAATAGTTCTTTTTGCCTCATTATCTATTACCAACCCTTTAACGGGATAGTATTTTTTTGTTTTGGTATGGTACCGTACCAGCCTGATCACAGCCAGCAAAATAATAAAGACAGCCACTCCTAAAAAAGACAATACCATCATCATAGCGGATCGTTTAAGCGGTTACTGTATTCTTTCTTTCACCAATCTGTTGACGCCACATCGCATAATAAAGTCCTTTCTCAGATAACAGTTCAAAATGGCTACCCGTTTCCACTACCTGTCCTTTTTCCAGTACAAAGATCCTGTCAGCGTGCATAATGGTACTGAGGCGGTGGGCAATTAACACAGTTATCTGGCTTCGTTCAGAAGAAATGTCTTTAATTGTATTGGTTATCTCTTCTTCAGTTATACTATCCAATGCGGAAGTAGCTTCGTCAAAAATAAGTAACTGAGGATTGCGTAATAATGCCCTGGCAATAGACAAGCGTTGCTTTTCACCACCAGAGATCTTCATACCACCTTCGCCTATCAGAGTATTGATCCCTTTTTCTGCACGCGATAAAAGACCTTCACAGCTGGCATGGTGTAAAGCTCTTGTAACCTCATCATCTGTAGCTGTAGGGTTCACAAACAAAAGGTTTTCCTTAAGTGTACCGGCAAAAAGCTGGGTATCCTGGGTTACAAAACCAATCTGGTTACGTAACTCATCAAAATCTATCTTACTGCCTTCCCTGCCATTGTATAAAATATGCCCTTGTTCCGGGCGGTATAGGCCTACCAGTAATTTAACAAGGGTACTCTTACCAGAACCGGAAGGCCCCACAAAAGCAATGGTTTCTCCTTTCTTTACATCAAAGGAAATATTATCCAAGGCTTTATATTTTGCTGTTTGGTGTTGGAAAGAAATGTTTACAAACTCCAGTTCTTCTATAGAACCTACTGTTTCAGGAACCTTCGGTTTGGGCTCTACCGGGCGTGTCATCAGTTCATGAAAATTGAGAATGGAGGCTTCTGCTTCCCTATAACTGATGATAATATTACCAATTTCCTGTAACGGACCGAAAATAAAGAAGCTAAAGAACTGGAAGGTAATCAGTTCTCCAAAAGTGAGCACCTTGCCATACACCAGCAACATCAGCATAAACACGATGGACTGACGCAGGAAGTTTACAAAAGTACCCTGCACAAAAGTTAATGCTCTTACGCTTTTCACCTTTCGTAATTCCAGCCCCAGTATCTTAAATGTATTATTATTAAGTCGTTTTACTTCCTGGTCAGTCAAGCCAAGACTCTTTACCAATTCTATATTGCGAAGGCTTTCTGTGGTAGTACCTGCCAGAGCGGTTGTTTCTTTTACAATGGTTTTTTGAATAACCTTTATCCTTTTACTTAGCACGTTGGTAATCCATGCCAGTAACAAAGTACCCAGTACAAAAGTGGGCATAATGCTCCAATGTTTCCTGAAGGCGAATATGGAAACAAATACCACGGAAACCAATATTGCAAAAAGTACATTGATAAAGTACCCTATAAATTTCTCTGTATCAGTACGAACTTTTGTAAGAATAGAGAGGGTTTCACCACTGCGCCGATCTTCAAAGTCCTGGTAGGGTAATTTCATAGAGTGACGAAGGCCATCAGTAAACACAGAAGCACCAAACTTCTGGATAATCACATTTACAAAATAATCCTGGAAAGCCTTGGCAATACGGCTAATCATCGCTGTGCCTACCAACAGGCCAAGGTACCATAATACGCCCCATATATACTCATTTTGCGAACGTGGAATAACACCTTTTGCATCGGAATGGAAGGGGTCTTTTGCAAATTTGTCAAGCATGTGACCAAATATCACCGGATCGTATAAAGAGAATACCTGGTTAATAGCCGCCAGTAATAGTGCTAACCCGATCAGCCATTTATAGGGTTTAAGATATTGTAGTAAAATTTTCATCTTTCTAAGTTAGGGCAATGTTGCAACAATAACCATGCATGGCGGTTTCGGAATGCCATTAAGACAGGAATATGATCAATATTATTAATACCTATAGGTAGATATTGTCAGCCATCAACACTTCTTTGCATCATATACAATAGCCATATAACAAAACAGGCCCTTTATTCAAGGCCTGTTTTATAAGGATGCCAGAAAGGCTTTGTTTTTATCTGCCGCGTACTCCAGCCTACCGTTTTATAAAAATATTCATGTAGCGAAAGGCAGGTATTGGCCTCCCCTCCTATATAGGCAATCCCCATGCCTTGTTCTTCTTCCAAAATCGGATGTAAACGTTGAATAAGAAATTCCGGCACATTCAAGCCGTTGGTTTCATAAAAGTCTAAAGGATGGGCCCCGTCTACATCTGTAAAAAAATCCCAGTCAGTATCCGCGTGCACAAAACTATGTACCCGTTTACCTGGTGAAAGATTCCTTCGTATCTCGTATAAATGTGCCAGCGATGAAATATCGCCAATCAGGAAATAATAGTCCGCTGAGTCATCTACCACAAACTTTCCTTTTGGACCACTGAAATAAACAGTATCATTCTCTTTCACCTCTTTTATCCAGCCTGCACCCGGACCATTGGAAAAGGTACATACTGCCAGGTCAACAATACCCTGGTCAGCTTCGTAATTCCAGATAGAATAGGTTCTTACTTTATTTGTGATGGCGGCGTGTTTATTCATTCCTACCAGTATTCTTAATTGGCCACCAGGAGTATAGTGGAGATTTTTAAGGTCATCACCCATTAGCATAAGGTGGTAGGTTTCATCAGCAATCTTTCTCTTCTCAATAACAGTCGCTTTTTTTAGCAAGCGTTTGGCAATATTATCTATAATGTCCATTGTGTTTTGGTTAATGTGTTATACAATTTAATCATCCAGTTCTTTGCAGTAGTAGCCAGCCCCCTGCAACAGGCGTTCTATCGAATGTGGTGTTAACTCATCTGCTTCAACACGTAACACCTTATCGCAATCATGAAGGTCAACCGTCCACCTCCTGATGCCGGTAACATTCTTAAAATACGTTCGCAATTGTTTTACCTGTGTTGCGTCAGCTACATTGGTTTTAAATATGAGAATATTCATACAGTGGTTTTTTAGATGTCCCCGGTGGGTAATTAGGTATTATAGACTTGGTGACCAATAAGTATTATTCAGTGCCTGCTTTAGGCTCTTCAAAACCGCCACGCCGCCAACCTCCTCTACACTTATTCTTCCATTCCTGCCTGAATTTTTCTCTTTCTTCCGGTGTCATGTTACCCCATTTTTCACGCATTTTATGCTTCCATTCATGATGGCCACCATGACGACCCTTAAATCCACCAAATAGTATTTTACTTAAAATAAGTATTCCTAAAGCCTGTGTATAAGTAATGGCCTTTACTCCCAGTACCGGAACAAGGGTACAATTCCATAAACACATTACGATATAGCTTAGTAAAGTAATCGCTGCTATAACAATAATGATGATACCAATCACTTTCCTGGCCCAAAACTTTTTCATTGTATTTTTTGTTTTAATAATTCAATAATTCATTTCTTAAACCCTGCAAACGATCCCTGAGATGCAACACTGCATACCTTTTACGCGATAACAGGGTATTAATGGGAACACCTGTTCTCTCTGCTATCTCTTTAAAAGGAATGTCTTCTATTTCGTTTAGCACAAACACTTCTTTTTGCTCCGGAGGCAGCTCGTTTAATGCATTGTTTAATTCTTCCCAAAACAGGGAACGCAGGTATTCTGTTTCAGGGTTATTATCTGCATCAAAGAACAATTCCGTCCAGCTAAGCATGTCTTCTTCATCCGTACCTGCATAAATATCATCGAGTAGTTCAGGCTTGTGTTTGCGGTGTGTGTCTGTTATCTTATTGCGGGCTACCCGGAATAGCCACGCCGTTACCTGCTCAATGGGTTGGGTGTTATCGATAAACTGGTAAAATACATCCTGCAGGATATCTTCTGCATCAGCATCCGTATTCACACGCTTCCTGATGAAGCCCAGCAAGCGCTTGCTGTACTCATCAATAACGCTGGTGATATTACGTTTTTGCTTTGCAGCCATGTTTGGCTCTAAGGTAACAACTCCCTCCATTAATTAAGAGAGGACGAATAACGGGAAAGAATATTGTACCGGGAAAGAAAAAATTAAGAAAATCCTCTTTTTTCAAATCGTACTTCGTACATCTTATATCGTACATTCCTTCCCCTGTCCGGTTTCAACTATATTTGCAATCCAATAAGCGCAAGAATTATATTATGACAATTAGTTATAACTGGTTAAGTGAATATTTACCGGAAACCATAGAGCCGGAAAGATTGTCCAAAATATTGACTTCCATAGGGTTAGAGGTAGAAAGCCTGGAACAATATGAAAGCATCAAAGGCGGACTGGAGGGCCTGGTGATCGGGGAGGTATTGGAATGTATCCAGCATCCCAATGCAGATAAACTAAAGGTTACAAAAGTAAATATTGGCGGGGAGACTCCTTTACAGGTAGTATGTGGCGCATCAAACGTTGCCATTAATCAAAAAGTAGTGGTGGCAACTGTAGGGGCTACCATCTACCCAGTATCAGGTGAGCCACTTACGATGAAGCTGGCTAAAATACGTGGCACCGAAAGCCAGGGAATGATCTGTGCAGAAGATGAGATGGGTATTGGCACCAGCCATGCCGGCATTATTGTATTGCCCGAAGAGGTAGTAGCAGGAACACCTGCCGCTGCCTATTTTAAGCCCTATAGTGATCATATTTTCGAGATCGGCCTTACCCCCAATCGTATGGACGCCATGAGCCATTATGGGGTAGCCAAAGATGTATGCGCTTATTTGTCACATCACGATAAGAAAGACGTAAAGCCCAAAAGCCCTTTCAACAATAGTTTCAAAACAGAGAATAACGCAGTTCCAATACAGGTTACCGTAGAGAACAAGGAAGCCTGCCCCCGCTATGCCGGTGTAAGTATTAGTGGCGTTACTGTAAAGGAATCTCCACAATGGCTGAAAGACAAACTGGTTAGTGTAGGGCTTCGTAGCATCAACAACATAGTAGATATTACCAACTTTATACTACAGGAAACAGGGCAACCCCTTCATGCTTTTGATGCAGATGCAATAGCAGGCCAGCAGGTGATTGTAAAAAAACTGCTGGAAGGAACTCCCTTTATTACACTGGACGAAAAAGAGAGAAAACTCAGCGCCGACGACCTGATGATCTGTAATGGTAACGGAGAACCTATGTGCATTGCAGGCATTTTCGGTGGATTGCATAGTGGTGTTAGTAATACAACCGTAAACATATTTTTAGAGAGCGCTTATTTTAACCCGGTAAGCATTCGTAAAACATCTGTTCGTCATGGATTACGAACAGATGCTGCTACAAGATTTGAAAAAGGAGTAGATATTTCCAACACAGTAAACGTGTTAAAAAGAGCTGCCTTACTGATCAAAGATGTCGCCGGTGGGTCTATCAGTAGTGAAGTAGTGGATATATATCCTGATCCAAAACCCAAAACAGAGATCGCGCTTAAGAATCATTACCTGAAAAAACTAAGTGGCAAAAATTATCATAGCGATGCTATCAAAAGAATATTAACTGCCCTTGGCTTCGAGATACTAAAAGAAGGTTTAGATGAATTACGCGTAGCTGTTCCCTATAGCAAGTGGGACATTACGCTACAGGCAGATATAGTAGAAGAGATTGTACGCATAGATGGGTTAGATAATATTGATATCCCTACTTCCATCACCATTTCTCCTTCTGTTGAAACAGTGGGATTAAAAGAGGTATTAAAAGAAAAGATCGCCAACTACCTGGCAGGCCAGGGCTTTAATGAAATATTTACCAATTCTATTACCAATAGCAAATATTTCAGTGAAGCCGTATTGAATGGTACCGTTAAGATGATCAATAGCCTTAGTGCCGACCTGGATGTATTGCGTCCCTCTATGCTTGAGACCGGGCTGGAATGTATTGCGTATAACAGCAACCGCAAAAACAGTAACCTGCAATTGTTTGAATATGGTAAAACATATCATACCAGTGGTGTGGGTGTATACAGTGAAGAAGAACATATTGCCTTATATATTACGGGAGATGATCATGAAGATACCTGGCGCACCAAAGCCGTTCACCAGGACTTCTACCATGCAAAGGGCATTGCCAGATCCGTGCTAACTTTATGCGGTTTGAATGATATACAGTTTATCCGGAAAGAATCAGATGAACTTAGTGTAACCATTGTTGCCAACAAGCAAACGGTTGGTTCGCTTACCCAGGTTGATAACAAAACATTACAGGCATTTGATATCAAACAGCCAGTTTGTTTCATAGACATTTTTTACAACACCTTAGTTCCGCTCTTTACCGAAAAGAATAAGGTTGTTTATAAAGAAGTACCCAAATTCCCAGCCGTGCAAAGAGACCTTGCCCTGGTAGTGAATCGTAGTATTACCTATGGTAACATCACCGATTCTGTACACAAGCTAAAGCTTAACAAATTACAGAACATGCGTTTGTTCGATGTATTTGAAAGCGACAAACTGGGTGCAGATAAGAAATCAATGGCCATCAATTTCACCTTCCTGGATGAGGAAAAGACCTTAACGGACAAAGAAATAGATGGAATGATCAATAAGCTAGTTCAGCAATTTGAAAAAGAATTAAGTGCAGAAATAAGAAAATAGCAACGTGTATCAATGGCTGATATCAAAACACAACTGGAAAGCCTGCAGCATAAATTACAGCAATTGCTGAAGAATCACCAGCAACTGGTGAAGGAGAATGCTCAGCTTCAAAAGGAACTGGATAAGGCCAGGTTGCAATTGAACGAAAAAAACATGGAGCTTGATAAATTACAACAGCAGGTAGATGTATTAAAACTGGGCGTAAAAGGTTGGGATGAAGAAGAGAAACTGCTACTGGGCAAAAGAATAGATGTATACTTAAAAGAAATAGATAAATGTCTCGCATTATTGAACGGATAGCGTTATGACTGAACTGATACCCGTAAATATTGTTATTGCCGATCGCACTTTCCGCCTCAAAATACAACCGGAAGATGAGGAAATGGTGCGCAAAACCGTAAAGCTTATTAACGAGAAAATAGTAGAATTCAAAACCAATTTTGCCGGCAAGGACATGCAGGACTATATCAGTATGGTATTGGTTTGGATGGCAACCGAACAAACCAAGGCCAGTGAGCAGATCATACTATTAAAAGATGCTTCCGAACAACTTGCACAAATGGAAGCACAGGTAGATAGAGCGCTATAATCCCCGGCGGTCACATTCTTTTTAAAAATTATTCATCCATTTGTATTTTCATGAGCTAAATACCTACTTCGCTTATGAGATGTACTACCCTCTTGCTGCTTGCCCTTGGTATAATGGTAACAGCGCATGCACAAACCAAAGAAACATATTTTCTCTCCCAACCTGCACTCACTCCCGACGGACAAACAGTCGTATTTAGTTTTGAAGGAGATCTGTGGAAGGCAGATACCAAGGAAGGAAACGCCACGCGTCTTACTGCTATGCAAGGCTATGAAACAGATGCAAAGGTTTCACCGGATGGCAAGTGGATCGCTTTTACCGGAAGGCAATATGGTAATGCAGATGTATTCATTATCCCTATTGCCGGAGGTGATGTGAAACAATTAACCTGGTTTAGCGGTGCAGACGTTGTAAGCTCCTGGAGCTGGGATTCCAAATACATCTATTTCACCAGTGGCCGCACTTCCCGCACTTCCAGCTATAAAGTAAGCATTAACGGAGGCACAGCACAGCCTGTATTTGGCAGCAACTTTTTCCTCAACGATCACAATGTGTTTGAAAACCCTCTTACAGGAGAGCTTTTCTTTAACGATACATGGGAAAGCAGTAACCAGGCACAACGCAAACATTATAAAGGCCCTTATAACCCAGATATACAATCTTATAACCCTGTTACTAAAAAGTATACACGCTATACCGATTGGCAGGGAAAAGATTTTGGCGCTACCCTCGATAGAAAGGGAAATATTTATTTTATATCCGACGAAGGCAATGGAGAATTTAACCTCTACACTTTCGATAACAACAAAAAAACAGCGCTTACCAAATTCACCTCTTCTATTAAATCCCCCATCGTTAATGCCAATGGTGGCAAAGTGGTATTTGAAAAAGACTACCAGTTATGGCTATACGATGTTGCAGGCAAAAAAGCTGAGAAGCTCAATATCAATATTACCAGAAACAATGTTTTACAACAGGAAAAGGATTTTAATGTAGCAGGTAAGATCAGTGCGTTTGATGTTTCACCAGACGGAAAGAAGCTGGCTTTTGTATCAAGAGGAGAGTTATTTGTAAGCGATATAGAAGCAAAGTTCATTGAGCAGGTACAACGAGGTTCTGCTGAAAGAGTGAGCGAAGTAAAATGGCTCAATGATAATAAAACACTGCTCTTCAATCAAACACTGGATGGCTATCAAAATCTTTATACAGTAGCCGCAGATGGCAGCAGTGTCGTAAAATCGTTAACCAGCGATAAAAGGGATAATCGTTCTATTGTACTCAATAAAAAAAGAACATTGGCCGTCTATTTAAGTGGACGCAACGAAGTACACCTGTTAAACCTGAAGACATACGAAAACAAAACTGTTGCCAACGATGAAATATGGGGTTTCCAAAGCAGCGACCCTGGGTTTTCTCCTGATGACAACTATGTAGTATATACCGCACACCGGAATTTTGAACAGGACATCTTTGTGTATAATATCAAAGATGGTAACACCACCAATCTAACCAATACTGCTATACCAGAAACATCGCCTTTATGGGCGCCCGATGGGAAATATATCTATTTTGTTTCTTCCCGTACAAAGCCATCATACCCTTCCGGTTTACAGGATCCGCGGATATATCGTATGCCGCTTCAAAAATTTGATACGCCATACAGGTTAGATAAATTCAGCGACCTGTTTAAAGAAGAAAAGAAAGATACTGCTAAGAAGAAAGACACAGCAGTAACACCTATACGAATAGATACAGACAATATCATGGAGCGGATTGAGCATATAGGTCCTTCTTTTGGCTCACAGGATATCGTATCTGTATTGCAAAATGGGGATAAAACAACGGTATTATACACCAGTAACCATGAGGGCAGGTATACTTTATATAAAACAATATTAGACCCTTTTGATGCGCCCAAAACAGAAAAGATTATAGGGGCAGAAAGCAATGATATTACTATTGCCGGCAGTAATGAGAAGTATTATGTATTGCTCAACGGAACGATTAATAAGTTAAGCCTTGATGCCAATAAAATAGATCCCATTACCATTAGCTATACTTTCAGGAGAAATCTTGCAGCAGAATTTAAACAGGTATTCTACGAGGCATGGGCAAAGCTGGAGCAGAACTATTACGATGAAAAATTTCATGGGCTGGATTGGGTAAAAACAAAGAACCATTACAGCCAGTTTCTACCTCACCTCAACAACCGTAGCGATCTGCGCATCCTACTGGGTGATATGCTTGGGGAACTCAATTCATCCCACCAGGGCTTTACCTCTTCCGGTGAAGAAGAAGCAACGCA
>Ga0207739_1000008_pt1 | contig 22187 bp, 14 predicted proteins | sample LuqExpMetageno15_FD_187773 | JGI IMG/M metagenome (GOLD analysis project Ga0207739, IMG submission 187773) | Tropical forest soil microbial communities from Luquillo Experimental Forest, Puerto Rico - Sample 15 (SPAdes) | ecosystem: Environmental > Terrestrial > Soil > Tropical forest ... | reverse complement strand
TTATACAACGAAAGCGAAAAAGTATTGGAGCTCACCGCTACTTATTCGCTGGATGCCTCTGTTAAAAAGAAAGTGAAATTACATGAAGGCTTATTGGGAGAAGCGGCTGCCAAACGAAAAACTTCCTTCATCAATGTACCAACTGAGTCTATCAATATCTTATCTGCCACGGCCAATGTGCCGGTAGCAAGGATCACTTTTTTGCCGCTCTATGTACAAAATGACCTTAAGGGGATTATGGAGCTCTTACATTTTCAGCAGGATGCACAGGATGCAGATACGATCGATCTGTCTGAAGTAGTGTCTAACAATATTGCGGCGGCTATTAACAGTATACAGGATAGAAAGAGAGTGATGAACCTGTTTGAGCAGGTGCAATTACAACAGGAATCCTTATTAAGTCAGCAGGAAGAATTGAGGCAAACCAACGAAGAACTTAACCGGCAAACTGAGGAGCTACAGGCATCAGAGGAGGAGTTGCGTACACAGGAAGAGGAGCTGCGACAGATCAATACCGAACTGGAAGAAAAGAACGAAGCTGTTGAAACGGCCAGGCAGGCCTTGATACAAAAGGCAAAGGAACTGGAAATAACCAGTAAATATAAATCGGAGTTCCTGGCCAATATGTCGCATGAGTTAAGAACACCTTTAAACAGTGTGCTTATTCTTGCTAAGCTATTGGCAGATAATAACACGGATAACCTTACGGCAAAACAGATTGAATATGCCAATATCATTCATAAATCAGGAAACGATCTGCTGGAGCTGATCAATGATATATTGGATCTTTCAAAGATTGAGGCAGGTAAAGTAGAGCTGAATGTAGAAGATGTTACCATCAACAGCATTGCACAACATTTGCGACAGTTGTTTGAGGCACTTGCTTCAGAGAAAAAGGTGAAATTTATCATTAATATCCCTAAGGATATAGAACAGCTGATCCAGACTGATAAACAACGGGTAGAACAGGTATTGCGAAACCTGTTATCCAATGCTTTCAAATTTACGAGAGCCCAAGGAAGTGTTACACTCTCTTTTAATGCACGCAGGAAATATGATGTTTCTATGCTCGCTATTAGTGTTACAGATACTGGTATTGGCATTTCAGAAAGCCAACAGAAGATCATTTTCGAGGCCTTCCAGCAAGCGGATGGTTCTACCAGCAGGAAATATGGTGGTACAGGGCTGGGGCTGTCCATTAGTAAAGAGCTGATGCGCTTATTAAAAGGTGAAATAGAATTACACAGTGCCGAGGGAGAAGGCAGTACGTTTACCATAGTGCTACCATATCAATATACTGCTACCTATTCAAAGCACCCGGATATAACAGAATCCCCCTTTGTATTACCCCCTGTTACCGAGATCATTCCTCAAAAGGATGTACTGGACAATCGTGACGATATTCACCCGGGTGATAAAGTAATGCTGATCATTGAAGACGACATCGTATTTGCAGGAATTGTAAGTGATTTTGCACAGCAGAAAGGATATAAGGTAGTAGTGGCTACCCAGGGAGATGAAGGTCTAAAATATGCCAGGCAATACATTCCCGCTGCAATCATATTGGATGTGCAGTTACCCGTAATAGATGGATGGTCGTTACTGAATCTCTTTAAAAACGACGACCAGTTGAAGCATATCCCGGTGCATATTATTTCAGCATTTGATAACGACAAGTCTATCTACAATGGTGCGTTTGCTTATCTCAAAAAACCGGTTGACAAGCAAGCCCTGGAAGATGCTTTTACTACCCTCGGGTTGCACCTGCAGGAACAGATGAAAAAAATACTGATCCTTTCTGTTAATCATTTCATGGATGATAAGCTGCAGAACCTTTTTCATGAGAAACACAGGGATGCACAATTCAATCATGTACAATCTGTTGATGAAGCAATACAACTGTTAAAGACGAATGAATATGATTGCCTCATCACCGATATAGGAAACCAGGTAACGGAAGGTATTAACAGTCTCGAAAAGATAAGAAAGGAAACTTCTTTTAAGAATACCCCTATCATAATCTACCTGGATACAGATATTTCCAGCGCGGATGAATTACAGCTGAAGAAGTTCTCCGATGTAATTGTTCGCAGTTCTTCTGCTGCCGATAACCGGTTAACAGATGAGTTGGAGTTATTCTTATACAATGTGCAGGAAGTAAAGCCAAAGTTTTCGCTTACAGATACTACACAGATAAAAGATACTCGGGACATCAGCCTTGTAAACAAAAAGGTATTGCTGGTAGATGATGATATGCGGAATGTATTTGCATTAACCACCGCCCTGGAAACACAACAAATGAATATTATTACGGCAAGTGATGGAAAGGAATCGCTTGAGATGTTACAACAACACCCGGATATTGACCTGGTGTTAATGGATATTATGATGCCGGAAATGGATGGGTATGAGGCGATAAGACATATACGACAGGACATGAAACTTACCCGCCTGCCCATTATTGCATTAACTGCAAAGGCCATGACAGGCGACCGGGAGAAATGCATTGAGGCGGGTGCATCAGATTATATTACAAAGCCTGTTAACATTCAAAAACTCTTTTCCCTGATGCGGGTATGGCTGGCCAGCCAATAGGAATATGAATAAAGCAGTAGAAATATCTACGGGGGAACTGGAAGAAGTGCTTTCTGTATTAAAGCATCAATACGGGTATGATTTTACAGATTATGCCAGGGCTTCTCTTACGCGACGGTTCCAGAAGTTCATGACGGATGCCAATATCCGTTCGGGTTATGATTTAAAATACCAGTTGGTAAACAATGCTGCCACCTTTCAACATTTCCTGCAAACGGTTACCGTAAATGTAACAGAATTGTTCAGGGACCCCCAGTATTACAAAACATTGCATGAAAAGGTTTTCCCTATGCTGGCATCTTATCCCATTATCAAGATATGGCACGCCGGCTGTTCTACAGGAGAGGAGGTTTTTTCTACCTGTATCCTGTTAAAAGAGGCGGGTTTACTGGATCGTGCCAAGATCTATGCTACAGACATCAATCCTAAAAACCTGGAGAAAGCAAAAGCCGGGATCCTTCCTTTGCATGTAATGAAAGATTATACCACTAATTATATTCAATCGGGTGGTACAAAGGAGTTTGCTGATTATTATACTGCCCGTTATAATAATGCCATTATTAAGAAGGAGTTGCGGGATCATGTTGTTTTTTCTCAACACAATCTTGTAACGGATAATACTTTTAATGAATTCCAATTGATCTGTTGCCGCAATGTGATGATCTATTTTAACAGGCATTTGCAACATAGGGTGATGCAGCTTTTTTATGATAGTCTCTCTCCTCTTGGTTTTATTGCACTGGGGGCGAAAGAATCTTTATTACATACAGACATCCGTAAAAAGTTTGAAACCGTGAACAGTGCGGCAAAGATCTTTAGACGTAAAGAATAACAGTGTATTATGGATGCGAAAGAATTTGATATCATTATGATAGGCGGTTCTGCAGGCAGTGTTCGGGTTATTGCAGATATACTGGCCTCTCTTCCTGCCAGCTTCCATATTCCTATCGTTATTGTCATTCATAGAATGAAGAATGTGGTGAGTGAAATGGACAGGCTCTTATCGGCAGGGGCCAATAACCGGAAAGTGCAGGAGCCGGAAGATAAAATGCTGATCCGGAATGGGCATATTTATCTTGCCCCGCAGAATTATCATTTGCTTATAGAAGCAAACAGAACTTTTAGCCTGGATTATTCAGAACCGGTGCATTATAGCCGCCCCTCTATTGATGTTAGTTTTGAGAGCGGAGCTAAAGTGTACCGGAATAAAATACTGGCTATCCTGCTGAGCGGTGCTAACCAGGATGGTGCCTATGGGCTGGAGCAGGTAATACAATATGAGGGTACCGCTATTGTGCAATCTCCGGCCTCAGCTGAGTATAGCATTATGCCAAATGCTGCTATACAAAAAAATAACAGCGTGCGAATCCAGACGCCTGGAGAAATCGTACGTTATTTGGCTACTCTTATCTAATTATACCCTTTTAACACCATTATGCAGCACCCGGACGGTAGTCGTTCATTTACTATTTTATTGGTAGATGACAAACCTGAAAATCTCATTTCGCTCGAAGAAATACTCGCTCAAAAAGGAAGGACCTTCTTAAAAGCAGAATCTGGCAATGAAGCACTCAAACAGGTGTTAAAGCATGAGGATATTGGCCTGATCATGCTGGATGTACAAATGCCCGATATGGATGGTTTTGAGGTAGCACGTATACTGAAATCTAATTCCAGAACCAAGGATATCTCCATCATATTCGTAACAGCTATCAGTAAAGAAGAGCAATACGTACTGAAAGGTTTTGAAGAAGGGGCCGTAGATTACCTGCAAAAACCGCTGGATATTGGTATTACACAGGCCAAGGTGAATGTATTTGAGAAATTATACCTCTACCAGCGCGATCTTAAAAATACCTTAACGGAATTTGAACGGATCAATACACAGCTGCAACGTTTTGTATTCATTGTATCCCACGACCTCAAGTCGCCACTGGCATCTATTATCATGATGCTGGAACTGTTGCAAAAAAATGAAAAGATCTCGCACGACAGCGAAGCCAGCGCCAATGTAGAAATGCTATCAGTAGCGGCTACGTACCTGTCAGATATGATTGTATCTATATTAGAATATTCACGCAAGAGTATTGCTGAGCAAGCCATTGAGGAGGTAAATACCCGTGAACTGGCACACCAGATCGTATTCCTGCTATTCCCACCCAAACATTTCGAGATCCACATAAAGGATACACTACCCACCTTTACTACGCGTAAGCTAAAATTGCAACAGGTATTGCAAAACCTGGTAAGCAATGCCATTAAGTACAATGATAAGCCCAACGGACAAATAGAAATAGGAGCGGAGGACAAGGGGAGCTGGTACCAGTTCTATGTTAAGGATAACGGGCCAGGCATATCCGGCAAAGACCAGGATCGTATCTTCAAATTATTCCAGGTTACGGATAATAAATCCAACAAGGATAGCAGCACCGGTATTGGTCTTAACCTCCTGAAGTTCCTGGTGGAGGAACAGGGAGGGAAAATATGGGTAGAATCGGTGACCGGGGAGGGCAGTACTTTCTATTTTGAGTGGATGAAATAACCTGGCCAACCAGGAGCAACTACCCTCCATACAAATACATTTCTTTTAATGCTATTTCATGTTCACCAGTAGTGGCAATATGGCAACTATAACCAGGCAAGAAGTCTATTTTTTTTAGGTGTATCAGCCGGTTTTGTATGTTAACCACCTCCGCTATTACTTCCCGTTCGTTCATATTCATGGTTAGCCCATAGCCAATAGATTTTAAAACAGCTTCTTTACGGGTCCAGTAATCGAAAAACGCAGCCTGTGGGTTATGCGCTGAATGGATCAAATGCCATTCTCTTTCCGTAAAATAATCGCTATACATTTCCAGGTCGAGTGTACGGATCTTTTCAATGTCAATCCCTATTTCTCCGTGGGTACTAACAGCCAACAAGCACAAATTTTCTGCATACGCCTTATTAAAAAATAGGCTTTGACCAAAAGAGGGTTTTCCATTGTTATTGACCACTATGCTCTCCAAAGAGAACTCTTTGTCCAGACCGTTCATTTTGATGTATTCACCTAATAATAAGATCCCGGTTAATCTTAAAAGCCTATCCCACTTATCTTTATACTTATCTATCTTTTCCTGTATACGGGTAGGTAACAGTGCCTGTTTTTGTTGTACGATGCTATCGTTAGGGTATTGACTAAACGCTGAATAAAAGATGTTTATCATAAACAGGCTTATGTATTACTTACAGAGAATGGAGCAGATAGATATTAAATTCGAATAAAACTTTCAGCCGGTGGTAAACATCACTGGAGGAAACCGGTCTACCATCAGCCTTGCTAACTATCTTATGAACGATATTGCCATTCACCCCAAAAGTATTGTAATTGGTGATGTAAGAAATGACCTTTTACGTAACGAAACATTAGTAGATTTATTCAACCATACAGCGCATCAATTCCCCGATAAAACGGCGCTTATCTTCCGGGACCAACAACTTACCTACAAAGAATTGGCTAACTGGAGTGATGCCATTGCACGCAACCTTATACAAAATGGAATAGGCAGGGGCACTTATGTTGGTGTTTGGCTACAACGTGGGTTGGAATTACATGCCGCAATTTTGGGAATTTTGAAATCCGGTGCCACTTATGTACCGGTTGACAGGGAAATGCCTGCTGAAAGAATTGAACTCGTACTACAGGAAGTAAATGCCGTGGCTTGTTTTAGTAATTACAATTTGAATACCCATTGTAAGATCCTTTCTGTTATACCAATGCCAGCGGCAGTGGATACAACTGGTATTACCGGGGGACCAACACCAGGTGACGATGCATATGTTCTATATACTTCAGGCAGTACAGGAAAGCCAAAAGGCATTCCCATTACACACCAACAGATCTGTCACCTGGTTCGTGCAGAGCAAACGATTTTTGAGATAGAACCATCCGATAAGGTATACCAGGGTTTCTCCGTTTCTTTCGATATGTGGTGTGAAGAAACATGGATCAGCTATTTTGCCGGAGCTACTTTATGGATTGCGGATAATACTACTTCAAAATCGATTGATGAATTGAGTACCGTATTGCATGAACAAAAGATCACGATACTACATGCAGTACCCAGCCTGCTGGCTTTACTGGATGAAGACCTACCTTATATCAGGCTTGTAAATGCGGGTGGTGAAGCCTGCACTCCCCAGGTTTTACAGAAATGGGCAAAACCAGGCAGAAAATTCTTTAACAGCTATGGTCCAACAGAAACAACCGTAAGTGCCACCATTACCCGGCTAATGCCCGGTGATGCTATTACCATTGGGTACCCTTTACCCAATTATAATCTTGCTATTATTGATGAACACAAAAACATATTACCTCGTGGTGAGAGAGGAGAGCTGGTCATTTCGGGGCCCGGCGTATCGAATGGTTATTTGCATCTTCCGGAACTAACACAGAAAAAGTTTTTACAGAAACCTGCATCATTAAAAGACATGCCTGGCAACCGGGTTTATCTTACCGGTGATGCTGCCATTATGCATGAAAATGGAAGCATCGAATTCCAGGGAAGATTTGATGACCAGGTGAAGCTGCGAGGATACCGCATAGAACTGGGCGAGATTGAAACAAAGCTACAGGAGCAACCCAATATTGCAGCCGCAGCTGTTGCCGTAAAAAAAGACAGGAACGAGAATGAACACCTGATCGGGTATATAGTCCCGGTAGATTCAACTTATGCAGAGGAGCAGGTATTACGTACGGCATTGGCAAAGATGTTACCACCTTATATGGTTCCCGAAACCATTCTGTTCCTGGCAGAGATGCCACGAATGCCCAGTGGTAAGATCAGCCGGAAAGACCTTCCCATACCTGCCCATTTTCACGAGATTGAAAAAGAGAATGCAGAAGAAACCATCGACCTGAATGCACCTTTTGAAGACCGCGTGTTAGCAGCCCTACGCAAGACTTTTCCAGGCAAGCAGATCGATCTGTCGCAGGATTTCTTTACAGATCTTGGGGGGCATTCTTTGCTGGCAGCTGGTTTTGTTTCAAGGTTAAGAAGAGAAGGGGGATTACCCTTTGCCTCTTTAAAAGATATTTATATCCACCGGCCTTTATCCGCACTTACGAATAACTGGAAAGAGCAACCAACTGTTACTACTTCTACCAAAAGCAATTTTACAGCAATACCCTGGTGGCGTTATTATACATGCTGGCTGGCGCAGTCAGTGGCTTTGCTTTTTGTATTCGGGTTGTTTACTATTGAAGTATTTGGCCCTTATATAAGCTATTATTATTTCAGCGAAGAGAATGATAGCTACCTGTGGGGAATTGCGGCTGCCCTTATTTTCTATTGCTTAATTCCACCGGTTTTTACACTACTTGTCGTAAGCCTTAAATGGCTATTGATCGGGAAAATGAAAGAGGGTGATTACCCGCTATGGGGAAGTTATTATTTTAGATGGTGGCTGGTAAAAACGCTACAAAGATTGTTACCATCACAATTCTTAAACGGCACACCGCTGTATCCCCTCTTCTTGCGTTTATTCGGTGCGAAAATAGCCGCAGATGCTCAGTTGAGTAATATTACCATTGGGGCAGAAGACCTTATTACCATTGAAAGCGATGCCAGCTTAAGCTCACAGGTTGTTTTGAACAATGCCCTTGTAGAAGATGGTGTATTAAAACTCCGCAGCATACACATTGGTGCACATGCATATATTGGCAGTAGTGCAATTATTTCAGGTGGAGCTACTATAGAAGCCTATGGGGAACTACAGGATCTAAGCCATTTAAAAGCCGGTGAAAAAATAAAAACTGCAGAGGTATGGTTTGGAAGCCCTGCACAGCTAAAAGAAAAAAAGAAGGTAGAAGATTTACCAAAGCCGGAAGCGGTTCCTGTAGCAAACAAGGTTTGCTATAAAATATTGTTCATGCTAACGCTGCTTATTTTCCCGGTCTTCATATTAATCCCCCTCTTGCCGATTATTATTGCGATCCATGCAATGGACAATGCTGCTTCAGATTATAATTTCAATTATATCGTTGTAGTGCCTTTGCTGGCTACACTGTATATATTTCTATTCATTGCTGAAACGATTGTATTAACCAGGCTCTTAAACATCAATATACGAGCCGGCCATTATTCCATTTATTCCATTCGCTATTTCAGGAAGTGGCTGTCCGACCAGTTTATGAGTTTAAGCCTGATTGTGTTACATCCCATTTTTGCCACCGTGTATATAGCAAGGTATTTTAGATTATTAGGTGCTAAGGTGGGTAAGAATACAGAAATATCAACGGCCAGTAGTGTTACACATCCCCTATTGGTAGTAGGCGATGGCGCATTTGTTGCAGATGCGGTAACACTCGGAGAAGCAGATGTACGGGCACAAAAGATGATATTAAACACAACCACTATTCAACATGATAGTTTTGTAGGCAATAGTGCTTTGATTCCACAAGGATATAACCTGCCTCCCAATATGCTGATAGGCGTATTATCAACACCTCCATCCAGCGATCAATTAAACGAAACACGTTTTGCTGACTGGTTTGGTTCGCCTGCAATCGCTTTACCTAAACGGCAGGAAAGCAACCCTTTTCCAAAAGAGTTAACGACTACCCCGGGCATTAAAAGAAAACTGGCGAGGGGGGTTATTGAATTTATACGAATCATTTTACCGGAAACAGTGATTATTTGCTGTAGTATTTTCTTTATAGCCTATGGGCATGATCTATTAGTTGATAATGAGATATGGGTAACAGTATTATTAGCACCTGTTTATTATTTAGGCTTTGTAGGCATACCGGCTTTAACCATAACGCTTTTACTAAAATGGATATTTATTCGAAAATATACCTCGCAACAAACCCCCATGTGGACTGATAAGGTTTGGAGAAGCGAAGCCGTGACTTCTACTTACGAGGCATTAAGTGTACCCTTTATTTTGGATTTTCTAAGAGGTACTCCCTGGCTTCCACTTGCACTAAGATTGTTTGGTGTTAAAACAGGCAGAAGGGTGTGGCTGAATACTACGGATATCACCGAGTTTGATATGGTATCTATTGGAACGGATACTGCATTAAATGAGGACTCCGGCCCGCAAACACACTTATTTGAAGACAGGGTAATGAAGATTGGAGGAATAAAAATTGGCGAGCGTTGTAGTATTGGTGCAAGAAGTATCATTTTATACGATACAACCATTGGGAATGATGTTAAGATTGATGCTTTGTCTTTGATTATGAAGGGAGAAGTGCTTTCACCCAACACCGGTTGGACCGGAAGCCCGGTAAAGCCCAATTAAATTTGATTTAATTATTCGCAGCTTTCCGAAAAATACAGCTAATCAATGTAGCTTTCAAATAGTATTTTAGTAGAGCAATACCCCCAACCCACCCTGCTATGAATTTTACAAAAGGATTCACCCGGATCACGCTATTATTTTTTTTGTTAGCCAGTTCTTTTGCATTACATGCCCAACATAATAATGATTCCAGCATACAGGTTTCGTATGGCAAAGCTCAGTTGAGCTACTTATCTAATAATGTTTACAATGGCAGGGCAGATTCTCTTGCTTCGCCTTATATTACCCCGTCACTAGGCTATTATAATAAAAGCGGCTTTTATATTGGCGGAAGCCTGTCATACCAGCCAGGCAGTACCGGGCGCAGGATTGACCTCGTTTCTATTGATATAGGTTATGGCTTTGATATAACAGACAACCTCAGTGATAGTATTTATGCCACAAAAACCTTTTATAATAAACAAAGTACTGCCATTAAAAGTGATATTAAGGAGTTAATAGGCAACGATATTAGTTATGATTTCGATATCGTTCAATTAAGCGTTGGCGCTGAGCTATTGATTGGTACAAAAACCGATGTAGCATTCAATGCTGAATTATCTCATATATTCAAAGTAGGCAGCAAAAATGGCAGCTGGAGTTTTGTGCCAGCAGCTTCTTTAAATGTAAGTTCACTCCATTTTTATGAAGGATATACAACCAGGAAAGCCAATAAAAAATTAATGCAGAGCAATCCCAATATTAGTTCTATCAACTCTCTCACAACTGTAAGTAATCCCGGCATTAAACTAATGGACTATGAACTGGAATTGCCGGTTACTTATGAATCAAAAAAATGGGGCGCTTTTATAACGGGCACTTATGCCATACCACAAAACCCCATCTTTACAACTACTGTAACCACCAAGAAAGTAGCCGGCGTTACAAGCACACAAACAGTTGATTCCACACCTTTTAGCGAAAGAAAATTGAAAAACATCTTTTATGCTGAATTGGGCATTTATTTTAAATTTTAAGCAGGGTACAGCACACCCTAATTGATCTTCTCTAGTCCTATTTAGCTTGTATTATCTTAAAGCTTCTGCTTCAAGAATATATTGGTAACGTTCTATATGAAAGAGCCTGATCAGATCATCTAAATAGGCAGGCCTTGTAATCAGTGGGTCTTTAAACCGGTGTATATAGATCTCCGTTTCAAAATCGATCACTTCAGAAAGAAAGCGGTTGATATCTGTTTTTGAGGTTGTCTTCCCCATAAATGCTTTTGTCCAGGGATTAAATTGATAGGTATTATAGATAACATTGTCATGCATGGCAGAAGCATTCAAAGCCATTATCTCTATAAGGTTTACACTTACAAACCCCGAGCATCCATAGAATTCACTTTTAGTACAGGATTCATTTGATAAAGTCATCACCGTGTATCCTATTGTTCTTGACAAGCCGAATGCTTTTGCCTTACGATAATAATACTCAAAGCTGTCATTAAAATCATACTTACTGAAATCAATGGAATAGCTACACCCTTTGTAAATCTTCTCTATACAGCCCGTGTCTAAAAAGAACGGCACACATAACCAGGCATTGCTCAATTTGCCATTACTCAGTTGTAGTTGAAATTCCCGGGTATACTTAATGGTATCCTCAACAGGGCAAGGAATATGTTCTTTTATTTCAATGGCATCTTTTCCATACTGGAAATACTTATTGGGTGAATAAATGATATGTTTATCAACAAAGGAGGAGCCATACATTTTACGCAAGAGCGCTTCGCTTCTAACAAGTGGCACAGGCTTTCCCAATTCTACCCATTCCCCTGACCCAATTTTTAACCGCGCTGTTCCTTTGTCATTATCCACCATATAAACGGTATTCCCAGCCTTTCCAAAAGCTTTATACCTGCCAATCTCTGTATGATATTGGTTATAACTCGCTTCACTGCATTTCCCATGTTGCGTATACCTGGTTTCTACAATTGTTTTATTCCTCCTGTTCAGTTCAAGTGTAGCCAGGTAGCCATGTTCGGTAACGGACAATGTTATAGTAGTATCTGTAACAAGTCTTTTATTCAATATGGCATCCTGTGTAAATCCCTGTGCACTGCTTACTAATAAGGCTAGTAGCAATACAATGATAGGTGATGGCTTTTTCATGTTTATTGCAGGGTTTATTGATGGTTTAGACGATACAAGCTATCCCGCCCAGCCTTCTCTGTCCAGGCTCCTGTATTGAATAGCTTCTGCAATGTGTTCCGGTCGTATACTATTGGCTGCATCCAGGTCGGCGATCGTACGGCTAACTTTTATAATCCGGTTATACGCTCTTGCCGATAGGTTTAATTTATCCATCGCTTTTTGTAGCAAAGCCTGGCTTACTGCATCCAGCCTACATATTTCCTGTAATTGCTTACTACTCATCTGGGCATTGGCATAAATACCTTTGTGTTCTTTGAACCGTTGAGATTGTATATCTCTTGCACTGATCACTCTTTGCCTGATGGCAGCGGAGGTTTCCCCTTTATGGGAGTCGTTTAATTCGCCAAAAGCAACGGGTGTAACTTCTACATGCAGGTCAATCCTGTCCAGTAAGGGACCACTTATTTTATTCAGGTATTTCTGTATAGCACCCGGAGGGCAGGTACATTCTTTTTCAGGATGGTTGTAAAACCCACAAGGGCAGGGGTTCATAGAAGCCAGCAGCATAAAATTAGCAGGGAAATCCAGCGCTACCTTTGCCCTGCTGATGGTTACTTTTCTTTCTTCCATGGGCTGACGCATTACTTCCAGCACGGTTCTCTTAAATTCGGGAAGTTCATCGAGAAACAATACACCATTATGTGCCAGGGATATCTCCCCGGGTTGGGGTATGCTTCCCCCGCCTACAAGCGCCGCATCTGATACCGTATGATGAGGAGAACGAAATGGCCGTTTACTGATCAGTGTCGCATTCTCCTGCAGCTTGCCAGCTACACTGTGAATCTTGGTTGTTTCCAATGCCTCAGGCAAGCTCAGGGGCGGCAGTATGGTAGGCAAGCGTTTGGCCAGCATGGTTTTACCGGCTCCCGGCGGACCAATCAATATGGTATTATGACCACCGGCAGCAGCAATTTCCAGTGCCCGTTTAATATTCTCCTGCCCCTTTACTTCGCTAAAGTCACAATCAAATCCATCCTGGTCAGCAAAGAATTCCTCCCGGGTATTTACCATTACAGGCTGCAGGCTTTCCTCTTCTTCCAGGAAACGGATTACTTCTTTCAAATGACTAACACCATATACCAGCAGGTTGTTTACAATACCCGCTTCTCTTGCATTGGCTTTGGGCACAATCAATCCTTTAAATCCATCCCGCCGGGCCTGTATAGCAATCGGTAGTACTCCTTTAATGGGCTGTATGGTTCCGTCCAGCCCCAGCTCCCCCATAATAACATACTCTTTTAAAAGCGCCAGGTTGTTTACCTGACCGGTGGCTCCCAATACCCCAATGGCTATGGGCAGATCAAATGCCGACCCGCTTTTCCTGATATCAGCCGGTGCCAGGTTAATCACCAACTTGGTGCGAGGCATTTCGTATTCGTTTGTTTTAATAGCTGCTTCTACCCGCTGCAGGCTTTCTTTAATAGAACTATCGGGCAGCCCTACAATAAAATAGTGCAGGCCATTGGTAACATTTATTTCAATGGTAATAGCGATGGCGTCTACCCCGTATACTGCGCTGCCATAGGTTTTAACCAGCATGATGGTACATTTAAAGATTTATATACCTGTTCAGCTATTAACCGGGGGAATTATCTTTACAGCTCTCTGTTAAACCAGAAACTGATAGAAATGAAAAAAGTTGCAGGCGTTTTGTTACCAGGATTATTGATTTCCTGTTTGGTTTCCTGTTCCGAAAATAATAAACCTTCTCCGCAAAACAATGCACCGGTTGATACCATAGCAGAAAATAAAACGGATGCTACTGCGGAAGGGAAAACACTATTTCTTACCAACTGCGCCAGCTGTCATTCTATCACTAAAGAGCTAACAGGGCCAGCTTTAACGGATGTAGAAACCCGTTGGAAAGACAAGGAAAAACTCTACGCTTTTATTCGTAATTCGCAGGAAGTGATCAAGGATGATGTATATGCAAAAGACCTGTTTAACCGGTACAATAAAGTACAGATGAATCCTTTCCCCTGGATAAAGGACGAACAGATAGAGGCCATATTAAGCTATATCCGAAAGATGCAACACCCACAAGCCGTTTATTAGGCAGCTTTTATAAACGATCCAGCATACCTACTACCCCTTCTTTACGTAGTATTAAATACCCGAGCCTATCGTTACTAATGCCTTCCTTTAACTGGTAGCTAAATACCAGTTGGTCATCGGCTATACTCGTTTCAAAGAAGCGAAACTGAATATTGTTATATTGTTTTAAGGGTTCTCCTATTTCGTATAAATGTGTAGAAAGAATAAATAAAACATTGCTCATTTTACGGAGACCTTCAATTACCACCGTACTACACTTCATAGCATCCTGTACATTCGTGCCTTTAAACAATTCATCAATCAGTATCAACCATTTTTTACCATCACTGATCTTTTCAATGGTGCCTTTAATGCGTTGTACTTCATTAAAAAAGTAACTCTCCCCTTTTATAATATTATCTGCCACCTGTATATTACTTAGCAAGCCATCAAAAACAGACAACTGCATTGATTTTGACGGAACACTCATACCCAAATGTGCCAGGTATACATTTAACCCAACCGCTTTGATAAACGTGCTTTTACCAGCCATATTGGCCCCTGTAAGAAAAAGAAAATTCTCCTTCCTGTTCAGTGTCACATCGTAGCTCACCGGCGTAGTTAATAACGGGTGATATAACCCTTCCGCACTAATAAAAGGCACTTCACTTTCTTCTATATTCGGAAAACAGAAATGGTATTTATTATGTGCAATGGCAAGCCCAAGGTAGGCATCTATGCGACTAAAGATATCTATCAGTTCAAGTGCTTCATGGCGAAAATGATACCGGATAAAATAATCCATCGACAGTGCCTCGGCAGGTGTCAGTTTATGCCCCTTTTCCAATTGCTGCATATCCTGCAAAACAGGCTTCTTTAAAAGCATCTCTATCCGGTCACGCCATTTTTGTAGCTGCTTGCTGATGGATGACTCCTGTAAAAGCACAACAATTTCCTGTAAGCCCTTAACAAAACTTACAAAATGTTCTACAGAATACCGGGCAATAGAATAGTCAGGCCCGTTTAATAATTTATATACTAAAGCACTAATTATATTGGGGTTCGGTGCATGTGGATTGATGGCTGTTTCAAAATACCGCTCTATTACCATGATGGTGCCATTGGTAATCGTAACAGGCCACCGGTCCGCCACCTGGCACAAATGCCTGATGGTTTGCTGCGCATCTTTAATAGCCGCCAATGTATCGTGAGGGGTACCCAATACTACACGCAGGTATTCGCGGCCACCATTGGTTTGCGTGAAGTTCAGGTAATGAAAAACGGATAACTCCTCTTCGTGGTGAAAAATGGAGATATCCTGTAAGGTAGTTTTATCAACTTGCATATTGGAAACTTATCACTTTCTGTTGAATTGTAATCTTCTTCCCATATAAGATTCATCAAATACCCCATTTCCATAAACCATATGCCCATTTACAAACGTATTAGTAACAACAGCTGGAAAAACAAATCCCTCCAGTGGGCTCCAGCCACATTTATATAAGATATTTTGTTTATCTACTGTAGTAGATGCATCCATGTTAACCAATGCCAGGTCAGCATAATACCCTTCCCTGATATAACCCCGATCTTTTACCTGGAAACAGGTGGCCACGTTATGACTCATCTTTTCTACTACTTTTTCCATACTTATCCTTCCCTGCTTTACATAATGCAACATCAACAATAAAGAGTGTTGCACCAGGGGCAGTCCTGCGTGCGCCTTTTCATACGGTTCATTCTTTTCATCCCATGTATGGGGAGCGTGGTCCGTTGCAATCACATCCAGCCGGCCATCCAGTAATGCGGCCCAAAGAGCTTCCCGGTTATGCGGAGCTTTGATGGCAGGATTGCATTTTACCAGGTTACCCAGCCTCGCATAATCATCGCTGGTAAAGTGTAAATGATGCACGCATACTTCGGCTGTAATCCGTTTTTCTTCCAGCGGAAGCATATTGGAAAAAAGCTGCAATTCCTTTTCTGTACTGATATGCAGAATGTGTAGACGGCTACCGTATTTTTTGGCGAATTGGATGGCTTTAAATGACGATTCGAAGCATTCTTCCTCATCACGGATAATCGGGTGATCAGCGGGCTCTAAAACGCCTTTTTGAGCCTTTAATCGCTCCAGGTTGGCTTTTATCATTGCCTCCTCTTCGCAATGAGTAGCGATCAGCAATTCCGTTCCGGCAAATATCTTGTCCAGTATCAGCGCATTATCTACCAACAAATTACCTGTAGATGACCCCATAAAGATCTTTACCCCACATACTTCCTCTTTCTTCTCATTTGTTTTCATTACCTCCTCATAATTATCATTAGAGGTTCCCATAAAAAAGGAGTAATTGGCCAGGGAGGTTTGCTGCGCTATCGCATATTTCTGTTCCAGTAATTCCTGTGTAAACGCAGGGGGATTCGTATTGGGCATTTCCATGAAACTGGTAACGCCACCCGCTATTGCTGCCTTGGCCTCGGTATGAATGGTAGCCTTATGGGTTAACCCCGGCTCCCGGAAATGTACCTGGTCGTCTATGGCACCAGGCAACAGGAATTTATTATGCGCATCTATTTCAATAACCGCTTCCTGGGTGCTGATCGTTGACGCTATTTTTTCAATCCTGCCATTCTTGATTAAAACATCCCCATATATCCTGGTGTTTTCATTAATGATGCAGGCATCTTTAATTAAGTATGTGTTCATCTTCCCCTATTTTTGAAATCTATCAATTAGCAAGATTATGAAATAACCGATACAAATGAAACTATGTTTACGGTTATATAGTAGCTGCTATCATTAAACCTGAATTACATGAAGCTTTTTCGTTCTTTAAGTATCTGGGTACTGCTGGTAACGGTCAATCATCTCTACGCACAAAGCGATTTTATTATAGTAGGCTCCCGCCAATACGATGTGATAGACAGGTTACAGGTTAAATTACGGAAAGATTCTGTGCTGAATTTCTCTTCCGTAAAGCCCTACGACAGGAAGATCATTACAGAAAGGCTCGAATACATCAACGATCTCGCTGCAAAAGGAGAAATTAGTTTATCCAAAGCTGACCGATACAATATTGACCTGCTGCTAAAGGATAATTTTGAATGGAGAAAAGGATTTGGCGATTCCTCTTTAAAGTTTAGCAGTGTATTTAGTAAAAGCATTGCTACCCACCCAGCCTATATTGGTATTAAAACAGGTGATTTTTCCGTGTATGCTTCTCCCATCTTCAACTTTCAAATGGGCAAAGACAACAATGTATCCAGCAAGCTTTTCAGTAATACCAGGGGCATCGCTATTAGGGGAACCCTTACCAAAGGGATAGGCTATTACAGCTATTTTACAGAAAACCAGGAAAGAGACCCCTTATACGTTCAGCAGTACGTAACAAAATATTCTGCTGTTCCGGGCATGGGGTATTATAAAAGCTTCGGTACAGATGGTTATGACTATTATGGTGCAAGGGGCGGTATCATGTTTAAAGCAGGTAAATCCATCGACTTTCAATTTGCCTACGACAAAGTGTTTATTGGAGATGGATTTCGTAGCCTGATCTTGAGCGATTTCAGCAGCCCATTCTTATTCCTGAAAGTGAATGCCCGTTTCTGGAAGTTCAATTATTACAACTTGTTCACACAATTAACCTCTACTTATAAAAGAGGGCCCGATCAACTACTGCCACATAAATATATGGCAATGCACTACCTCGACTTCAAAGCCAATAAATGGCTAAACGTAGGCTTCTTCGAACAGGTAATGTTTGGCAGGGAAAACGGGTTTGACCTCAATTACCTAAACCCGGTAATATTATACAATGCAGTACAGCAACAATTGGGCAGCCCGGATAAACTCACAGTAGGTTTTAACATAAAGGCCAATGCATTCAGGAACACCCAATTCTACAGCCAGCTAATCATTAATGAATTTGTTGCCAATGAAATATTGCATTATAGCAGGGGCTCCTACCAGAATAAAGATGCATTGCAATTAGGAGCTAAAACCATTGATGTTTTTGGTATTAAAAACCTGGATGTACAGGCAGAAATGAACCTGATACGACCTTTCGTATACACCCATTACGATAGTGTAGGCTCTTTTACCAATTATAACCAGCCACTCGCACACCCTGCCGGAGCCAACCTGCGCGAGTTTGTTGCCCTTATTAAATACCAGCCCATACCCAAACTACAACTGGAGGCAAAAGCTATCTATTATGAACAAGGATTGGATTCTGCGGGTAAAAACTTTGGCGGCAATATATTTCGCTTCTATACAGATCGCCAGGGCGATTATGGCTACCATATAGGCAGTGGGCTTTTAACCAAAACACTGTTAGCCTCATTCACGGCTTCCTATGAGCTAATACCCAATTTGTTTATTGATGCCAATGCTACTATACGCAGGTATAAACAGCAAAATGCACCCGATTTTAACAGCAATATCTACATGGTAGGATTCCGGATGAACATCCAGAGAAGAACCTTCGATTTCTAGTCCTCAAAGTGAAGAGAGAAGGAGATCATTCTCGATTGTATCTTATCAAAAACACTACTAAACTTTAGGTTAGGGTCCCTGCTATGAATATTGCTAAGCCCATACCCAAATTTTATTTCGGGAGATACGGTCACAAACCGCAGGAAGAAGTTAAACCCTATACCCCCTTCCAGGCCAAAATCGCTTTTCTTCAGTTTGATCAGATCATCCGCATTTCGGGCGGTAGAATTAGCAGACAGATCATAGTCATATTTTACGCCCCCCAACAGGTATACCCTAAAATTATCTATCCTGTCAGAGTTAAATTTCACTTGTAGCGGAAAACTTACAATAGTGGAGGGAAGTATTTTTGTTTCAGTAGCCGTTTCCCCCGGTAAAGGATATTTTAAGGTATAGGTAAACGACTTTGCCCCACCAATCACTAATTGCGGGTTAAAACGCAACTGGAAATGCTCATTTAACCTGGCCGTTGCCAACAATCCCAGCATAATACCACCGCTGGCACCAGGCTCTGCAGATAGAATACTATCATCCTGCAGAAATTTAGTGGATTTGGTAGGGTGCAGGTAAGAGGAGTTATAACCCAGCGTCATACCGAAATAATACACCATATCGTCATGATAAGGGCGGAAAATCTCTTTTTCGTCCTGAGCCATACAGGCAGTACCTTTTATTATACCCGCTATTAACAGCAGTAATCCGATGTGCTTACGCAACAAAAAGCAATTTTTAACAGTCACTAAGATGAGCGTTTGAAAATGTAAGTAAAAAACGACGGGGTAGAAATAGGAATACGCGATGTATTTGGAATAACTAAATTAGAAACTTCTGGCTGCAATATAAAATGACTTTATCATTACTTAAAATATGCTTTGCCCCATTCATAAAATTGATAGTTGTAGCGTGGTTTTTTTAAGCTATTTTTATCCACCAGGGGTTAATTCTCGCTTTTTACTAAGTTTTCATTGCCATTTCAAATGAACAAACACAGGCCTATAACACTAACTGCCAGGTTAACCCTGTTGATGGTTCTATTCCTTAGTACCAGGGCCTGGAGCCAGTGTCCGCCTAATATTGGTTTCGAGATGGGCACTTTCGATTATTGGACATGCTATATGGGAACCGTAAGTAATATCAATGGTTCTATTTCCGTTTCACCTACTACTCCCATTGCTGACAGGTTTGTAATGCTGCCCAATACCTTCCCCCAACAATTAGATCCTTTTGGTCATTTCCCAGTCAACTGCCCCAACGGTAGTAACTATTCTATCAAACTGGGCAATAATGAACCCCAGGGGCACGCAGAACAGGTAAGTTATACTTTTCAAATTCCGGCCGGACAGGATAATTATAGCATCATTTACAATTACGCCGTTGTTCTTGAAAACCCACCCCACCAAAGCTGGCAACAACCCGGCTTTATTTCAAAAGTATTCGACGTTACAGCTAACCAGTATATCACCTGTGGCGCTTTCAATTTTGTAGCGGCAGGCAATCTACCAGGCTTTTTCTTATCCGATGTGCCAGGCAATGCTACCGGGAGTGGCAGTAGCCTCGATGTTTATTATAAACCCTGGTCACCCATTACCATTAAGTTAGTAGGGTATGGTGGTAAAACCATACGCCTCGAGTTTACGGCACATGATTGTGCACCGGGTGGTCACTTTGGATATGCTTACCTGGATGTGAATGAGAATTGTACTTCACCGGTATCGGGCAATGTATATTGTAATGGAACCAATTCTATCACATTAACAGCCCCCTATGGGTTTAGTGGCTATCAATGGTACCCGGCCGGTGATTATTCACAGGTATTGGGTACATCCAATACATTAACCATCAGTCCGCCCCCACCTGCAGGTACAAAGTACGACCTTGTAATAGTACCTTACCCCGGGTTAGGATGCCAGGATACATTGCATACAACTATTCAGTTATCACCCGATGCGTTTACACTCAATGTGAAAAGCCCGCTGATTGGCTGTTCAAGTGCTACCGGCGTTGATATTACCACCCCCGATGTTACCGCAGGCAGTACGCCCGGGTTAACGTATTCTTATTTCGAGGATGCCGCCCAGTTAAATTATATGGCTACGCCAAAAAATGTAACAGGTAGTGGCACCTATTATATCAAAGGCGTAAACAGCGTTGGTTGTAATGATATTAAACCTATTACAGTTCAAATAGTAAGTCCTCCCTTTATCAACGTTACAAAGCCTGCAGCAGCCTGTGTTCCGGGCACCGTAAATATTACAGATCCGGCCATTGTTGCCGGTAGTGATCCCGGTACTACGTATACTTATTGGACAACGGCAGATACCACCCAACGAGTACCCAACCCAACTGCCATCAACACAACAGGAACCTATTATATCAAGGGACAAAACGCTTTGGGATGCTCCGCTGTGGCTCCGGTAATGGCAGAAGTAGGCAATGTGCCCACACTGGTTACCCATGATTTGACGGTTTGCGGGCAGGCAGATCTCACCACGCCCTCCGTTACTGCCGGTAGCGATCCCGGTATTACGTATACCTATTGGCAGGATGCCGCAGCCACCATTGGCCTGGCTAATACCAATGCCATCAATACAAGCAATGTATATTACATTAAGGCCAGCGGCCAGTTTGGCTGTTCAATAACACAACCCGTACAGGTAACCATCAACCCTTATCCCGATTTCACAATAGATGATCCTGCACCGGTTACACGCCCAACAAAAATTGATCTTACTACAGTTACTACCTCTCCTGGTAATAACAATACCTATACGTATTGGAAAGATAGTGCGGCAACCATACCGGTACCCAATCCAACCATGATCGATACATCAGGTACCTATTATATACAGGCATCTAATGCATTGGGTTGTACGGTTACCAAACCCGTACATGTGGTGCTGAAAGAGCCTGAAATTGTTCCGCCGAATGTCTTTTCTCCCAATGGCGATGCGGTGAATGATACCTGGAGTATTCCCTTACTAACACTATTGTATACAAAATGTACAGTAGAAATATTTGACAGAAGCGGACAACCTGTTTTCCATTCCGTAGGGTATACCACTCCGTGGGATGGTACGTCAAAAGGTAGCCCCTTACCACAAGGCACCTATTACTATATCATCAACCTGGTGAATATTCCCCATGCACCCATTTCCGGCAGCGTAACTATTTTACGATAGCCAGCGCTTATTTACTGCCACAATAAATGGTACAAATACCCATGGTAAGCCGCTGAAGATAGGTTTGTGCAAAACCAGCTTGTTGCATGATCTGTAAAAAAGCAGGGCCTTCTGGAAAAGCCTGTACACTATCATTCAGGTATTGATAGGCCTCCCTGTTTTTGGAAAACATCTTTCCTATACCCGGTGCTACCACGTTCATATAAAGCTTATACAGGCTCTTAAATCCTGTTTGCGAAGGTTTGGAGAATTCCAGTACCACCAGCTTGCCCCCGGGCTTTAATACACGGTGCATTTCTCGCAGCCCCTGTAACAGGTTTTCAAAGTTCCGCACGCCAAAGGCAACCGTGATCGCATCAAAAGTATTGTCAGCAAAATGGATCTGTTCACTATCACCCTCCTGCAGTT
>Ga0207739_1000007_pt1 | contig 22810 bp, 15 predicted proteins | sample LuqExpMetageno15_FD_187773 | JGI IMG/M metagenome (GOLD analysis project Ga0207739, IMG submission 187773) | Tropical forest soil microbial communities from Luquillo Experimental Forest, Puerto Rico - Sample 15 (SPAdes) | ecosystem: Environmental > Terrestrial > Soil > Tropical forest ... | reverse complement strand
TTCCTGGCATGAGCGAAGACGGAACGTATAGTGACCAAGTGATTAGAAATTGATCGGTCGCTAAGTCGTTTTTTATCGCCTTTGGGTTTATAGCTTGTTTTTAGATAGGCTTTGAATTTCTCCAACAAGCCGGCAGTAATATCCGAGAAGGCAATATCTTCACCTTTTAGAAATTCTTTGAAATGTTTGAGACGCGGTTTGTTGGCAGTATATTGATTGTATTTGCCAGCCTTCTTTAGCAACTCCAAATGATCTAAAGCTTGCGGAAAGAAAGTTATTGCAACATTAGGCTTGATTACATGACGGATTGCTTTTGCGCTGACATGGGTTTTATTCGTTTCAACACTTAGGGCGTTGTCATTCGCTTCAGATAATTTCTTCAACAAGAAATTATTCAGGCGCTTATGATTGGGATGCGATTTTTTGACGCGTTGTTCTTTTATATCCCAATCGTTGGGATGAACACTATAGTTTAGATAAATGAAAGACGACTTGCGATCTTTGGTAATGCGTATAGCAAGCGGAAAAGTTCCGTCTTTTTTTTCTTCTTTACGAAGAACGATTTTGATGGAAGACATGCCTAAAGTTACTACAACAATACTACAACAAATGGCATATTTTGGCGGTTTGTTAAAAACAAACAAACTCCGTTAACGTTGATTATCAATGGTTCTTGTTCATATCAAACCGTATGGATATGCCCTTTTTAGCACTGAAAATCCTTGTGTCGCCGGTTCGATCCCGGCCCACACCACTCTCAAAATAAAGCCTTTCAGGAGCCTCCTGTAAGGCTTTATTATTTAATACCCCTTTCCGCCCTACACGATATAGAAACAGTCTTATATTGCGTACCAACACCTATTTCCTCCCTTAATCTAAAACCCATGTTCTCTTTTCGCAAAACCAGCTATTGCTTACTCTTGTGTATACTGCCTGTACTGCTCTATAGCCAGTCAAACTACCCCAAAACCTTGTTGTGGCGTATTACCGGCAAAGGCCTCACGAAGCCCTCTTACCTTTTTGGTACCATGCACCTGAATGATCAACGCCTCTTCCGTTTCGATGATTCTGTGTACAGTGCGATAGAAAAATCGGATGGCCTCGCCATCGAAGTCAACCCGGATGAAATGGGGGCTTATCTTGTAAACAAGCTGTTTGATGAATTGCAGGGCGGTAAAAAATTAGAGGACCTGCTGACGAAAAAAGACTTTACAAAATACAAAGCCGCACTCTCCCGGAAATTCGACAAACCGGCAGAACAGGTAACCACCAGCGATGTAGTAAAGGAAAAGAACAAATGGATGTCAGAATACCTCGAAAAAGGAGAGATGCCCACTTTTGTAGATGCCTATCTCTATAGCCTTGCCCGGCGGCAGGGGAAATGGTTGGGCGGAATAGAAGATATGGGCGACCAGGCCAATCTCCTGGATGATATGGTAGACAGGTCCGATATAGAATACATGCTCGATAATAGCGATACCAGTGGAACGGTTACCACCGGCACACACCACGCTATGGATAATATGATCGACCTGTATATGAACCAGGATATACAAGGGATCGATGCATACAGTAACGAGCATTCTACTGAAAACCAGAAAGACATGTTACTGATTAACCGGAACGTTAAAATGGCCCGGCGTATTGATAGCCTTACTGCCATCAGAACCATGTTCCTCGCTATTGGCGCCGCCCACCTGGCAGGCGACAGTGGTGTAATTGAACTCCTGCGCAAAAGAGGGTTAACAGTAGAACCTGTTTTCTCCAATAAAAAGATAGAGGCGAAAGATTACGTGGTGAAAGAAGTACCTATTCCCTGGTATACTGTACAGGGTGAACATGACTTATACAGTATTTCTATGCCCGGTAATCCCGCAACGGTAAAATTATACGGGTTTGTAGAAATGAAGTTTCTCCTGGACATATTCAACATGGCAGGCTATTGTACAATGGCTATGATAAACCCCAATACAGGATTACCAAGCGACAGTACATTCAAGTTCTTGTCAGAAAGAATGCTTGGAGGGAAAAAGATCATTTCTGCAAAAGCATTTGAAAAAGATGGTATTAAAGGGAAAGATTACATAGGATCAAAAGATGGAGAACAGATACGTATGCAAATACTGGTGCACAATAAAATGATCTATGTAGTAATCATGTCAGCTTTGAAAAAAAACAACCTCGTTGCCGCCGATGCCAATCAATTCTTCGAATCATTCACCATTAATAAGAAGGAAACCGAAACAGCTGATGTTTACCGGTTTACGGATTCTGTAATGGGTATCAGCCTTGTAACCCCCTCATTGCCCACGTACAACAAGCAGATCAGCGATGATAAATCGGCCGGCTGGAAAGTAACCGGCCTTGCCAGTTCAGACCCCCGGACCGGATCTTATATCCTGTTATTTTCCAAAGACATAAAACCAGGCTACCATATTTTAAGCGATAGCACCATCTATAAGGATCTCTCCACTGCGCTACAGGCACAATATCGTAATGTAACAGAAACAGAAAGAACAATACAGGGATACAAAGTAGTTGAACTGATGGGGCAAAACATAGATCAGCCTACTTTACGTCTACATGCATTGTGTACGGTGCAAAACAACAGGAATATCTTGCTGATGGTTATCAGCGATTCTGTGAATATGAAAATGCCACAGCTCGATACCCTGTTTACTTCGTTTAGCTTTATACAACACCCGGCAGTAAACTGGCAAAAACAATCAGCCGGTAATAATTTGTTTAGTGCCTGGGCACCTGATGCATTCAGGGAACATGAACCTACCATTACGTATACTTATGAAAGCAGCCAATGGATCTCTTACGATACTACTACCGCTACCACTTTTTATGTAATTCCCGATACGCTGAGTAAATACAGATGGTTCCAAAGTGACAGTGCTTACTGGGATAACAGGATAAAGAACAATATGCGGGGTGGTATGTTAATAATGGAAAAAGATATCCGCAACGGGGATATGCCGGGTAAGGAATTACTCATCAAAAGGAATAAGGAAGGAGTGACCTATTACAGGATGCGGCTCCTGCTCAACGATACCATACAATACCAGTTATTTGCCGCTGGCGAAAAAGAGTTTTTATACAGCAGGAATATAGATAGCTTCTTCACCTCCTTTAAATTATCTGCACCCTATAGAAACACGGGCTTCATTACAAAATCAAAGGCACAATTGCTTTTGAACGACCTGGCATCGACAGATTCTGCTACCAGTCAAAACGCAATAAGGGCATTAATGAGCGCTACTTTTAGTAAAGAAGATGTGCCGTTTCTACAGCAGGTTTTATTGCTTTCCTATAAATTTCCCTATGGTAGCACATTCCGGTCCAATTATGTCAACAACATCATCATTAACAACCTTGTAAAATTAGATACGGTTTCCACTATCGCTTTTATTAAATCGAAATACCCTTCTTTCACCGGTAGCAAAGCCTATCAAAAGAGCATCGCAATCGCGATGTTGGCAAAGTTGCATACTACAGAAAGTTATACTACACTGGCACAGCTAATACAACAATCGGCACCAGAAGATGAGCTCGATTATATCGGTGAATATGCCTTAAAAGATAGCCTTGCATTAACAGCCGGTATCTATCATTCCCTGCAAACACAGGCGGGGGATAGTATACATGCCCCTCTTATTGCCTCTATTACCATAAGACTGCTGGATAGCGGCTTTATAAAAAACGAAGCAGTCTTGCCGGCCAAAGCAGGATTTTTGGCATCCGCGGCGCAGCTACTGCCTGCATTGGTAGATACAGCCAATCACCAGTATAAGCGAAATATATATTCACTGGTAGAACTGTTGGGTAAGTTTAATACCCCGGAATGCAATGCCATGCTCAGGAATTATTTACACGTACGCAATAAGGACCTAAAGAAAGAAGTAGCAATCGCATTGATGAAAAACAATCAATCCATTCCAACTGCCTTAAATGAACTCGCTGCGGACAAAGAAACCCGTGGAAACCTGTATGATGAATTGAAAAAGCTGAAAAAGACAGCCCTATTCCCTCAAAAATATTTAACACAATTCTATCTCTCAGAATCTGCTATACGGAACAGTCTCAATGAAGAAGATGATGAGGACCCAATAGCAAACGTAAAATTCCTGGTTAAGAAAATAGCCTCTTTTAAGGGTAAGAAGTATCTTTTTTACCTGTATAAAGTATCATACGATGCCAGCGCTGAAGAGCCTGAAACATACCTGGGTATTGCTGGCGGCTATGATATAAATGGCATATCGGTAGATATACGCAAAGACATTACAGGGGTGTATATGAGTGAAGCGTTTGACCCTGAACACATCAATGACCTGTTTAAAGCATACCTTAAGAGCATGGAAGAAGATAATGAGAATAGTGAGGCAGTAAAGGAATTGCTTAAAAACAATGGTATCGAATAACTACGTAAAACACTTGAGTATATGGATCGCTATAAAAGCCTCAGAAGGGTATTAAATAACTCGTTAATGGTATTGTTGTGCCTGTCAACATCATGCAGGCATACCTATCGTAACCCGCATATTGAAATACAAACAAAACTTGGCGATATAGAAATAGAACTTTACCAGGATAAAGCACCCAAAACAGTAACCGCTTTCTTATCCTATATCGATTCAGGCTTTTATAAAAATGCTTCTTTTTACAGGATACTAAACGATGAGAACCAGCCTTCCAATGCACCCAAATCAGAATTAATACAAGGTGGTATATGGAAAACGAATTATAGAAAGTCTACCTCTCTTCCCGGCATCCCACACGAAACCACAAAACAAACGGGTATCCTTCATAAGGATGGTGTAATTTCAATGGCAAGGCAGGCACCGGGAACCGCCACAACCGAATTCTTTATTTGTGTAGGAGACCAGCCCGGCTTTGACTATGTAGGAGCAAACAATGCAGATGGTCAGGGCTATGCCGCTTTTGGTAAGGTAATAAAGGGCATGAATATCGTAAAGGCGTTATATGATGCACCCGAATACAACCAATTATTTGATCCGCCGGTAGATATCTACAACATTATAAAGCTATAGTACACTTTTGCATAGTGCAAAAAAGCCAGTGGGTTACACAGGATAGGTATACTTCAAAATATAAAAGAACATGGAAAAACGTTTACTGGGCAATTCAGGAATAGCGGTAATGCCACTCGCTTTTGGTGGCAATGTATTTGGGTGGACAATAGATGAGAAAAGATCCTTTGAGTTATTGGATGCCTTTATAGCAGCAGGCTTCGATTTTATTGATACAGCAGATGTATACTCCCGTTGGGCCCCGGACAATAAAGGAGGAGAATCAGAAACCATTATTGGCAAATGGCTACATAAAAGCAATAACCGTGATAAAGTGATCATTGCTACCAAAGTAGGTAAGGAAATGGCACCTGATAAAAAGGGACTCTCAAAGAAATACATCATCGATGCAGTAGAAGCCTCTTTACAACGCTTACAAACAGATTATATTGATCTTTACCAGTCTCATGATGACGACACTTCCACTCCATTGGCAGAAACACTGGAAGCATATAGCCAGTTAATACAACAGGGAAAAGTAAGGGCCATAGGTGCTTCCAATTACAATGCTGCAAGGCTGGCGGAAGCACTGCGAATCAGTAAAGAACTCAAGGTACCAGCCTACAATACGTTGCAACCTTTGTATAATCTGTACGACAGGGAAGTATTCGAAAAAGAATTAGAGCCTTTATGCCTGGAGCATAATATAGGAGTGATCAATTATTTTGCACTGGCCAGCGGCTTTCTTACCGGCAAATACCGGTCGGATAGTGATCTTACTAAAAGCGTAAGGGGACAAGGCAATAAAAAGTACCTGAACCCTCGGGGATTCGCCATTCTGGAAGCTTTAGATGCGGTTGCTGCGCAATACGCTGCAACACCTGCACAGGTGGCTATTGCCTGGTTAATAGCAAGAAAATCTGTTACAGCGCCCATTGCAAGCGCCACCAGCCTGGAACAGTTACAGGATCTTGTTAAAGCGGTTTCACTTCAGTTAGATGCCGCAGCAATTGAAATACTCAATAAAGCCAGCGCCTGGTAAATAACACGGCGTACATCGTATACCTTACATCGTACATAGTAGTTACTTCTTACACTGTAATAACCAATCGTTAAGGCCTTTGTACACCTGTCGTGCAACGGCCTGGCGATAGGAGGCACTTAATATTTTCTTCTCATCCTCTATATTGCTCAGGAAGGCTACTTCCAGTAAACAGTTTACAAAATCAGTAGGGCCATTCAGTGAGAAATTAAAATTACCTACATTCCCATACTCCTGCATTTGCAGTTCAAGCATTCGCTTTAGAATCGCCTGCGATAAGGGTCTGAACCCAATATACCTGTAATAGGTACTGCTACCCTGCACCTCAGGCCTTTCAGACGAGTTTAAATGAAAACTGATCAACAGGTCCGGATTTTTTTCCTGTAAAAAGCCAATACGCTCCGGCATGGTTAAAGTGGTATCAAAGGTCCGGGTCATAACAACATTGGTAAAGCCGAGCCCCTTCAGGTATTTTTGAAAAGCCCGCGCAAATAAGAGGGTATATTCCTTTTCCAGCACTTTGCTATGCGCACCATCTGCACCAGCATTGGTACCCCCATGCCCGGCATCGATTGCAATCTTCAGCTTCTTAATATTGGTCAGGTCCGGCTGGCGTTTTACTTTTATCACCAGCGATTTGTTTTTATAACCTATTGAATAACCCCAGTGCTGTTGGTGTTTTAATTCAATAGTCACCCGTACCACATCGTCTTCTACCTGGCTATAGTAAACGTTTTTTATTTCTTTCAATGTTTGTAACTGGGTTATCCAGTTGGTATTGCTCTGCACGCCATATAAGTCCAGCATGATCTTAGAAGGGTCGATCTCCATCCAGCTCTTATAAGGCAAATGCTCATCCATGTTAATGGTTAGTATATCATAACAGCTATCTGTTCCTTTGGCACTCCATGAATTGGTTAAGTAGAATGGTTTGGGCTTAATCAATGAATCCGTTTTCACAAACTCCTTACTGATGTAGGCAGAATGCGCCTTTGAAAGCTGTACCAGGTACATAGCTTTCGTAGAGTCAACTATTTTCAACACAATATTGGTATCAATATACCCAAGCTTGGCACCCCCTAAACGGTCATCTCCCAAGCCATATGCCAGGGTAGGGTATACGCCTGTCGATCTGCCCAGCCAATAGTTATGCCGGGCGGAATCCTGGGCAATGCCAGGCAATGCCATCAATATTGCTACAACAAAAGATAATTGCTTCATATACTGAAGGTAAAAAAAATCAGGCTTGCAGCTACAGGTAAATGATGGCAATAAAAAAGGGATGCGTTATGCATCCCTTCAACAGATCTTTATCCGTAAATAATTAGTTATATCGTTTTATTTTGGTAAACCAGCGATCGCGATAGCTAAGGGTAAGCGTAACCTGTGTATAGTTTTCCTTTACCAGCCCATAATTGGTAGTGCCTCTCTGCCCTACTTCCACATTAAACTGAAGTCCCAGGTTATTTCTAAGGCTATTCAATCCAAAGCCCAGTGTAAGGCCATAATTCTCCAGTTGCTGGCCATATAATTTTAGGTAAGAAGCATTATAGAACAAACCCGCCTGGTAAAAGAAACGGTCAATAGAATATACTTCTTTGGTACTAGCATCAGTGAAACGCAGCTTCCTGGCATATTCAAAACCACCGGAATAAGTGCTGCTGTTTACCAGCTCATAACCGGGACCGGTTATATTGTTATCGCTCCATTTCTGAAAATTATAATCAAATGCTATGGTGTACTTATCCTTTATAATAGCGGCTAAACCTCCTGCATAGTTCAAGGGAATGGTGTAAAAGTTGGCCCTGTACAGGTCATTGCTTACCAGCTGGGTATTCCCATAAGTAACATTAAGCGTATAGTTGGCTCGTAGTTTTGTTTGGGTAGAAGCTGTAGCCCCGGCTGCAATACTCAGGTTATTATTCACCTTCGTTTTGTATTGCATACCGAATTTAAAATAGGGGTTGCCAACAAAAATATTATTGGTAGTGATCAGGGTGCTATCCGTAAAAATAGCTTCTGTTTGTTGTAAAGTACCAAACAGGTAAGAAGCCTGTAAGCCCACAGAGAAATGACTGGATACCCGGTAGCTGTTGGTAACATAAAACTGGCTCAACCCGCCGGTACCTGTATAAACCGCAGGAACAGAGGCATTGGTACCCTGTATATATTTTTGTGCACTCAAAGAATAGTTGGAAGTGCTGTAAGGTAATATTCCTGCACTTACTGCCCAGCGTGGTTTTATCTTAATAGCCAGTGCAATCTTTTTAAACTGTAGATCCGACGATTGGTCGCTGGTAGTATTAATGGCCGAACCGGAATAAGTAACACCTTTATAGCGGGCAGAAGCCTCGAATGCAAAGAAATGATCATCCAGCGCGCTGAATGAAGCAGGGTTAGCCTGATAAAAAAAACGGGAAGAGGATAAGGCCAGTCCTGCATGACCCATACCGTTGGTTTTATCAAAAGAGCTGTTTTCAATATCACCTACCCCCAGCATGGAATAAGGTGATGTATTGTTTTGTGCATGTGTAATGCTACCTGCCAATACAGCGGGAAACAGTAAAACAAAAAATCGTTGTACAATTTTCATTAAGGAACAGTTTGTGTAATGGCAGCATAATATACCTGCAGCTCAATTTTATTATAAGTATAAGCGTTAAACCTGTCGCCTACTACTATCCTGCTGAATTGTGTTTCAAAAGCAGGGCTCGGTGGCACAAGTAATAAACCATTGTTATTGATATGATCTGGCGAAGGGTCGTTAACAAAATTCTTTATATAAGAGGATATATCATACGTGTAACTGGTATTCTCACCCAGGTAATCCAGGTAAAGACTGCCAAATGACGATGTTATGCCCGCCGCAGAAGGGGGGGCAGATAAAGCACCACCTGGTTGGTTATACAGGTCTGTAGTAGCCAGGTTTAACTGCGAAGGCAGGTAATAGCCGTTATCATAAGTTCCTTTAATTGGTCGTACAATCAACACAGCCTTTACGATACTCACAAAATTCTGTGCCTGTAAAACAGAGCGCAGTGTAGGGAAAGTGATCTTGGTCATTGTTCCTGCAGCAGCCTGTGTATAGGCCGCACTGTCCTGACCAGGGGCGGTGCTGGGTATTGCCTTTTTCAGCGGTAAGCTTGCCAGTCTTGTACCGGTCCTGTTAACTGCAATATTGGTAAAATGGTGTGAGCTATTGCTTAAAACAAAATCAGCATTCAGGTGTACCGGGTATAGATCCGCCTTCTGGTAGCTTAATCGCATAATCACACTGTCCTTACAACCAAAAACAAGGTTAGCCGCTGCATTAGAGCTGATCCTCAAACCTTTAAAATACTGTAGAAAGGTAGCGGCACTTATCATGTCCGGATCGCCTGGTGTTTGCAGTTTCTTTAATAATGTTTTACCAATTGCATCACTCAGTCGTATGGTGAAGGTATCGGTAGGCAGGATACCGGGATAAGGATACACCTTGGTAGGAGATATCAGTACATCGCGGCCCCCCAAATAATTAGAAACCGGGAACTGGTCAATATTATATAAGTTACTACTTGTAACGGGGGGAGTAATATAATCACTCAGCTGGTATACATCTATATGTACCGGCTTGGTGGTATCACCATAATAGGTATGGTTTATTTTAAAGATAATGGAAAGAGAGTCAAATGTGGCATTGGTATAAGGCCCTGTGGTAGAAGGAGGTGCCACTTCCATGTACGTCTTTGTATCGATCCTGCCAAATATAGGGTCTGTATAACCTCCCACCAGGGTCACCCCTTTGGCGGAAGTAGGAAAAGAGTCCAGGAATACAGTAGAAAGAACAGGCGCAATCGTATCTGTTTTGATAATCTGGCTAAAACTGTTGTCTACAAACTCACCACCAAAATTCACATCCACTTTTGTACAGGCTGTTCCGGCACAGATAAGTGATATTAAAAGGATGAAAGGTAATTTTTTAAGCATCATTTGTGTGTTAGCTGCGGGGAAAAAGCAAATATACTTTCCCATAATGGCACAATAATACCCAGTGCCCTTGTTACAAAATTGTTAGTATGGATTAACAAATCCTTTTAAACGACTACAATATTATATTCATCTGCGAAAATAGAAATGTAGAAATGAAAAAAAAAGTAGAATATTGCACCACTAAAATAAGGTTACTGCGAAATAAGAAAAATGTATTGGCAGATGAAATGCATCCATTCGTCTTTTAATATTGATCGAAAATCCATTTTAACGATTTAGCGATAACCCACGCAAATAATTTCAGCAAAATTTTCACGCTATGAAGCAATTAAAGTACTTCTTTTTTCTTCCTGTCAGTATTATCTTAATTTCTGTATCCTGTACCCGTAACACAGACCTTGCAGAGCAAAGCGGCAACTGGATTGTGCGCGCCAGCCTTCTGGGTCCGGCACGTTACAAAGCTGTTAGCTTCGTCTTGTACGATACGGCCTATATAGCAACAGGTTACGATGGAACGTATAAATACAACGATACATATGCTTTTTACTGTGATGCCAACAATGGTTATGGCGCGTGGACACAAAAAGCAAGTGTACCTGCTCCTGCTCCTGCAAGTGGCAGTGGTAAACTGGGTCGCAGTAATGCCACTGGCTTCGCTGTTACCTTAACTTCAGGTTTAATGAAAGGCTACATGGCTACCGGTCTGGATGGAGATGCCAACCGTATGAAAGATACATGGGAGTACGATCCTAAGGCCGATACATGGGTACAAAAACTTGATTTCCCCGAAAGGCCAGATCCTAATGGTAATGCCAATGGAAGATATGATGCCTGCGGCTTTGGTATCGGAGCAAAAGGCTACCTCACCTGTGGTTTCAACGGAAACCCATTGAGTGATCTTTGGATATTTGATCCTAGTGTAGGCACTTTGGGTACCTGGACACAGGGAACCGCTCTTCCAGGATTTAAAAGATCAGGTGCTGTAACTTTTGTATACAACAACCTCGGCTACATCTGTACAGGACAAAACAATACCAGTACTGCCAGTGTTAACGACTTCTGGTCATACGATCCAAACGGTGCAACCGGTGGTCTTTGGACTCGCCTGAAAGATATTGCCAACACCAGCACAGATAGCTATGATGATGATTATACTGATATCGTAAGATCAGGCGCTGTTGCATTTGTAATGAACAATGCCAGCACTCCTAAAGCATATCTTACAACAGGACAGAATGGTGCTTTAACCAACAAAACATGGGAATATGATTTTAGCTCAGGTTATTGGGCACGTAAAACTCCTTACGAGCGTGCTGCACGTACAGGTGCTGTAGCATTTACTGTAAAAGGCAGGGGCTTTGTAGGTACTGGTTCCAGCAACGGACAGGCTTTGGATAACTTTGATGAGTTCTTCCCAACACAGACTTATAATTCTGTTGACTAGTGCTTAAGAAGAATTGGATATATTTCCTGTTTGCATTTGCGGTATTGCTTTTTGTCTATACACAGTTCATCAGGAAAAAGCCGACTGAAGACAGAGAGGGTAAAGTTCTTGTAACGATAAAAACAGTACATACAAGCGCAGGTTGGGGTTATGAGGTATACAGGAATGATACACTATCCATTGTACAGCATACCATACCGGCAATAGGCGGTAATAAGGGGTTTGTAAGCGAAGAACAGGCAAAAGCAGTAGCCAACCTGGCGTTGCAAAAGTTAAAAGCTGGCCACTTCCCCACTATTGAAATAAGAGAGCTTGATAGCATAGGCATTACTAGATAGAAAGGAATAAATAAAGAATACTTTAAAAAAACTCTTAGCAGTAATGCTAAGAGTTTTTTTCTATCATCTCATTCAAGGCATTCCGGTAAGCATTCCCGATAGGAATATGATGAGAGCCGATATTGATCTCCGTTCTGCTAATAGAATCTACCTGCGAAATAGCAATAATATAAGAGCGGTGTACCCGTAAAAACTGCTCATCATACAACTTACCCTCAAACTCTTTCAGGTTCTGTAAAGTAGTAATGGGAGAAGCTTTCCCCTTCAAATAGATCTGGGTATAATCCCGTAATCCTGATAAGAATAAGATATCTGCCAGGTTGATCTTTATCAGTTTGTATTCTGACTTAATGAATAAAAACTCTCTTCTCCGGTTTTCTGCTTTAGCTGGCATATAAGAGGTATTACTGGGGTTAAAGGTATTACTCCTGCTATTGATACAAAAGCGCAAAAATAACAACCGCTACAAAATAAGAAGGGCTGCCCGTTTAATGGCAGCCCTTTCTATATATTGACTGAATTTTAGTAAATCATTAACCCCGTTACCCGGCAGCCTCGCTTTTCATGCTTTTGCTGTTCTTATTACGCTCGTTTTCATCCAGTAATACCTTACGCATACGGATTACTTTAGGGGTTACTTCTATACACTCATCCTGTTGAATGTATTCCATACACTCTTCCAGTGTTAATTGCAGTTTTGGCGTAATACGCACGCTGTCATCACTACCGCTTGCACGGTGGTTGGTCAGCTTTTTAGCCTCAACAGCATTTACGTTAAGGTCTCCTGGCTTAATATGCTCAGCAATCACCTGTCCTGCGTATACCTCATCTCCCGGATCAATAAAGAAGCTACCACGATCCTGTAATTTATCAATAGAATAAGCGGTAGTAGTACCCTGGAACTTAGAGATCAATACACCATTGTTACGGCCAGGTATTACACCTTTCCATGGTTTGTATTCATTAAAGCGGTGCGCCATAACAGCTTCACCTGCCGTTCCTGTAAGCATCTGGCTACGTAAGCCGATCAGGCCCCTGGAAGGAATATCAAATTCAAGGTGTTGCATTTCACCCTTGCTCTCCATTACCAACATTTCACCTTTACGTTGTGTAACCAGGTCAATTACCTTACCACTGAACTCACTGGGCACATCCACCACCAGTACCTCATAAGGCTCATGCTTTTTACCATCTATCTGTTTAACCAACACCTGGGGGTTACCCACTGTTAGCTCATATCCTTCACGCCTCATGGTTTCTACCAATACACCCAGGTGCAAAATACCACGTCCATATACTAAAAAGCTATCCGCGCTGTCTGTATCTTCTACACGCAAAGCCAGGTTCTTCTCCGTTTCTTTCATCAAACGATCACGCAGGTGACGGGAAGTAACAAACTTACCATCCTTACCAAAGAAAGGAGAGTTGTTGATGCTAAACGTCATACTCATAGTAGGCTCATCTACACTGATCACCGGTAATGCTTCAGGGTTCTCAAAATCAGCGATTGTATCACCAATGGTAAAATCTTCCAAACCTACTACGGCACAAATATCACCAGCCTGTACATCCGCTACTTTACGTTTACCCAGGGCTTCAAAAATGTACAATTCCTTTACCCTCGATTTCTGAATAGTACCATCTGTACGCACCAGACTAAAAGGCTGTCCTTCTTTAATAGTACCGCGGTTTACACGACCAATGGCTATACGACCCAAAAAGGTAGAATAGTCAAGGGAAGTGATCTGCAGCTGCAGGTTACCCTCTTCTACTTTAGGCGCAGGTACATATTGCAGAATACCATCCATCAAAGGCGTAATATCTGTTGTTTGCTCCAAAGAAGAGTTGAACCAGCCATTCTTACCACTACCATAGAAAGTAGGGAAATCCAGCTGCTCTTCTGTAGCGTCCAGGTTAAAGAACAACTCAAATACCGCATCATGCACTTCATCAGGACGGCAATTGGGTTTGTCTACTTTATTAATAACCACAATGGGTTTCAGGTTCAGTTGTAAAGCCTTTTGTAGTACAAAGCGGGTTTGAGGCATAGGGCCTTCAAAAGCATCCACCAATAAGATCACCCCATCGGCCATTTTTAATACACGCTCTACCTCACCACCAAAGTCACTGTGACCCGGTGTATCAATCACGTTAATTTTTACGCCTTTGTATTGTACAGAAGCATTTTTAGAAAAGATAGTAATCCCTCTTTCTCTTTCCAGGTCATTGCTATCCATGATCAGCTCACCTGTTTCCTGGTTGGCACGAAACACGTTGGTTTGGTGTAAAATCTTATCCACCAAAGTCGTTTTACCGTGGTCAACGTGGGCAATAATGGCGATGTTTCTTATTTCCATAAAGTTTTATTTGCATATCACAGAATAGCCGTATACTATCGGTTTCTATGAATTTCAGGCTGCAAAGGTAAGGGTTTACAACGGGGCAGAGAAACGAAATAGGAATGTTTACGATTTCATCATTATACAATATATTTTTCAATGATATATGAGGCTATTGTGTAATGGTGCCCGGTTTTACCGGATTAACACCACGGTTCCCCTCTGTACCTGGGGTTGTTGCTGGTATAATTGGTAAGAACATTGCCAGATATAAGTTCCGGAGGCCTGTGGTTCCCGGTTAACTGTTCCGTTCCATCCGGCGCCGGGGTCGCTGCTTTCAAATACTTTCCGGCCAAAACGGTTGAATACAGTAAAATGATACTGTACAAGAAGGCCCTTGAAAACAGGCCTGAAAATATCGTTCCTGCTATCTCCATTGGGTGTAAAAGCCGTAGGGGTGTATACGTATTCCTGGCAGGTAGAATCTTTTACCTGTATGGTAGCCGTACCCATGCAACCATTGTGATCGATAACCTGCAATTGGTAAGTACCACTATCTAATACCGAAATATCCGGTGTGGTAGCGCCGGTATTCCAGAGGTAACTATCAAAAGAAACAAGCGGGTGCAATACAATTGTGCTGTAAAAACATTTTACTGTATCGGGCAATAAAAAGTTTTTGGGAGAGGGTATAGAGGCAACAAATGTAGTGTCACTACCCGGGCAGCCATGTACGTCTTTTACATTTACCCAATAATTGCCAATTGAATTCACCGTAATGACTTCAGTAGTGTTGCTGGTATTCCATAAATAGTTTTGAAACCCGCTTCCGGCGTCTATCGTTTTAGTGCCTCCTTCGCAAAGAAAAGTGCTATCTGCGAGGGTTACGGTGGCGTTCGGGTATAAAGTAACCTTGAAAGTGTCAGATGCTGTACAACCTAACTGGTCGGTTACCTGTGCTGTGTAGGTTCCGGGAGCTGTTATTGTAATGGTAGCAGTAGTGGCACCCGTATTCCATACATAGCTATTATTACTACTAGGACTTGCTGTTAATAGCTTCGACGAATCTATACAAAGCGGTATATCCTGGATGGTAGTAGTAGGTTTATCTACGTTCAATGTTACGGTAGTTACAGCGCTGTCGCAACCGGCGATATTCTTATAAGAATGGGAATAGGTACCCACCCTGTTTGCTTCATTGCCCCAGGGTAAAATGTATGATTGACCATCGCAAATGGTGGCAGAAAAAGCAGTGGATGCAGGCACATCACTTACAGTGAGGTTTAATGTTACAGTAGAATCGCACCCTGAAGAAGAGGTAGTTGTATAAGTAGCCGCAGCATTACCTCCTGTTGTAACAGATATGCCATTCCAGGTATAAGGTAACTGGTTTCTGCAAATAGCCAGGTTTACTGCTGTATTGGATATTCCGGTAGCGGTAAAGGGAATAGTTGCAGAAAGGGGTAATGGCTGGTTACACAGGTTTAAAAGGGTATTGCCATCTGTTCCGTTCTGTACATGTAATGTATACTGGCCAGCGGCAAGCGGTGTTGAGAAGTTGATAGTAATAGCATTGGTATAACCGGCAGAACCACTACAATTTAATCCTGATGCACTGGTAATCGTAGTAGCCGGAGTAGTATAAAAATCACTTCCTGAACTGGCTATCGAACTACACAATACCTGGGTGGTTAAATGAAGGGTTATCTGGGAAGAGCATATCTTATCTACACTGCTCAAAGCTGGTATCGCTCCCTGGCTAAATGTTGCGGAGGAACCGGTAAAGTCAATGGTAAAACCTGCTCCAAGGCTATTGGGAAGAAAATCACTGCCAAAGTTATTAATCATGATGAGATAGGTATCCCCGGCAGCGGCATTAATAACCGAGCAAAAAGGATTACCGGAAACACCACTTTGCACACTGGTCATTTGAGAAGAGGGGTCGAGGCCTATTATTCCTGTAGGATTGGGGTTAGTATTGCTGTTAAAATTGCACCGTACTACATTGGTGAGGTTGCTACAACCCGTATTGGTAATGTCTATAACGGCAAAATCGTAATCATCTACCGGGTCAACCGGCGAAATTTTAAAGGCAATGGTGCCGGCTGTTGCAACAACCACTTTTAACCATACGGAATTGGCTTCACCGGTTGAAGCTCCGCAAGGTGTACTGGAAAGATCAGCAACTTTCCCTTTGCCCTGGTAACTATAAGGCGTATAAAATGAATTGCCACAAAGTGTCAATGCCGTGCAGGCGTCCTGCTCCGGCTGGTTAGCTGGTAGCACATGGGTTGTTTGTGACAAACCTGGTTTACTGAAACATAAACAAAACAGTGAAAAAAACCATACAGGAAAAGGGATCCGATTTCTCATTCGCGCTAAAATTAGCTCATACACAGTAGTTTCGGGTAAATTTCATACATAACAACAATCCCTTAACGTATCAGCACCACAGTTCCCTGTAGCTGGTGAGGCTCCTGCCTGTATAATTGGTAATTACAAAACCAGACATAGGTACCCGGATCCTGCCGCTGCAGGCTGATGGTCCCATCCCAGCCCTTGTCCGGATCGCTGGTTTCAAATATTTTCTGTCCCAGGCGGTTGAAGATAGTCAAATGGTATTGTACCAATACCCCCTTAAAGGCAGGCTTGAACACATCATTCAGCCCATCATTATTAGGCGTAAAAGCAGTGGGGATGTATACATATTCCTGGCAGGCAGAGTCTTTTACCCGTATGGAATCTATACCGGTACAGCCATTTTGATCGGTAACCTGTAAATGATACAACCCGGTATCCAACACCTGGATTCCTTCGGTAATAGCACCCGTACTCCAGAGATAGCTGTTAAAGGCACTAACAGGCTGTAGGGTAATGGTACTATAAAAGCATTTTACGGTATCCGGTGGCAGGAAATTACCGGGCAATGCTGCAAACACCAATACAATGGTATCACTGCCCGGGCAGTCACGGGCATCTTTCACGGTTACCCAATACGTACCGGCTGCAACAGCCTGGATGGTTTGGGCTGTGCTGCCTGTATTCCAGGCATAGCTTTGAAAACCGGCGCCCGCATCAATTGTCTTTGTCGCCCCCTGGCAAAGAATAGCATCACTGCCCAGGGTAACAACAGGCGAAGGGTAGATGGCAACAACAAAGGTATCATACGCCATACAGCCCAGGGCATCGGTAGCGATGGCCCTGTAGGCTCCCTGTGCAAAAGCAATAACGGTTTGCGTTGTCGCACCATTACTCCACAGATAGCTGCTATAACCAGCCCCGGCATCCAATGTTTTGGTCGAATCTATACAAAGGGGCACATCCATATGCATATTCACCAGGTTATCCGTAGCAATGTTTATCGCATCTATCCCTACACAGCCATAATGATCTGTAACCTGCAGGGTATAATTACCCGCATTGATAACAGTGATAGAAGGCGTGTTAGCCCCCGTACTCCACAGGTAACTATTAAATGGCGTAATGGGTTGCAGGGTGATGGCACTATAGCTACACTTCAGGGTATCGGCAGGTAAAAAATCATGTGGCAAAGGGGTAGCTGTTAAGGTAATGGTATCACTGCCCGGGCAATGATTGGCATCTATAGCAGTAACCCAATAAGTACCCGCTGTATTAACAGTAAGGGACTGCATAGTACTCCCATCATTCCAGGTATAGCTTTGAAAGCCTGCGCCCGCATCTATTATTTTACTGCTTCCCACGCACAATACGGTATCGTTACCCAATGCAACAACGGGTATGGGTACTATGGCAACCGTAAAAGTATCATGCGCTATACAACCCAAAGAATCTATGGCTGCCGCCGTATAAATGCCTTGTGTATGCACGGTAATGGAAGCATTGCGGGCGCCCGTACTCCAGAGGTAAAAGCGAAATCCCGAACCCGCAGTAATGATTTTGGAAGAGTCTGTACAAAGGGATACACTACTATGTATATCCCCCGGGGTATCCAGTACCACTACTATATTGTGCAATAAGCTATCGCAACCCGCCGTATTTTGATACATATGGGAATAGATGCCGGTAGTATCCGCTACGGTTCCCCAGGGCAGTGTATAAGATAACTGGTTACAGGCTATCGCAAGGGCCGTATCTACCCGCGGCGGATCACTCACCACAAGATTCAGTGTAATGATAGAGTCGCAACCAGGAGGTGCAGGCACCGTGTCTCTCGCAACAGCATTCCCCCCTTGTATAACTGTTTTGCCTCTCCATACATACGGCAACTGGTTATAACAGATGTGTTGGGTAACCGTTGTGTCTTTCGTGGGAGACACGATCAAAGGCAGGCTTGAAGGCAACAGCAATGGGGTAAGGCACAAGTCCAGTAAAGTATTCCCGTCTGTTCCCTGTTCTGCATTCAAGGTATAAGCACCGGCTGCAGGTGGTGTAGCAAGGAGTATGGTAATGGTATTGGTATACCCTGTATCATGGCTGCAATTAACGCCCGTAGCACCAATAATGGGAAGGGCAGGTGTAAAAGAAAAATCACTGCCATCCGGCGCAATAGAGCTACAGAGTATGCGAACAGTGGTATGTACCGTAACCGCGGTAATATTACTACAGGTGGTATCTACACGGCTAAGGTTGGGAGGGTCCCCATCGTTAAATGTAGCGGTCGATCCGCTAAAGTCAAGGGTAAACCCCGCACTCAGGCTGCCAAAAATATAATCGCTCCCAAAGTTGTTGATCATGATCAGGTAAGTATCTCCGGCAGTAGCATTAATGGCACTGCAAAAAGAGCCTCCTGTAAAACCACTGGGTACAGAGGTTACCTGCGAGGAAGTATCCAAACCCACTATTCCCAATGGATTGCTACCTATTTCATTGTTGTTAAAATTGCAACGTACTATATTGGAAAGGTTATTACAATTCGTACCGGTAATATCTATCACAGCAAAATCATAATCATCCACCGAATCAACAGGAATAATTTTAAAAACAATGGTACCGCTTGTTGCTACGGTAATCTTCATGAACATGGAGTTGGCCTCACCGCTAAAGCAAGGTGTAGTGGGCACATCCAAAACCTGACCGATTCCCTGGTAACTATACGGTGTAAAAAAAGTATTGCCACAAAGTGTAAGCGGTGTACAGGCATCCTGTTCCGGCTGGTTGGGTGGCAATAACATGCCTGTCTGCGATAATGATGTATTGCTCCATAACAGGCAACATACCAATACTACCAGTACAGGAATTAAGGGTTGTGTTCTCATAACAGTCGGTGTTCTAAAATTACCAATACTTACAGGGAATTCTAAACAAAAGCCGGCCTGTTATGAAATAATCAACAACAGAAGTAGCCGAAGGGGTTTTTAGATCGTCAGAGAGTATAACGTAAGTGGAAATCAACAGGTTGCTTTAACAGGCAGTTATTTTTTATCCTTTTTTAATACCAGGAATATAAGGGCTACCAACACCAGTAAGGCAAAGAACAATCCGCTTAAAAAAGCATTATAATATACCATCGCTACCAGGCAAACCACCGACAATACCAGCGCGATAGCCGGGAACCAGGGATAGAAGGGGGTTGTAAAAGGCCGTTCCTCCAACGCTTGTTTTTTACGGAGTATAAACAGGCTGATCATACTAATGATATACATTACCACGGCACCCAGTACAGACAGGATGATCAGCTTATCCGTTGTGCCGGAGCAAACAGCAATAATACCAATGATGCCGCCTGTTATCAATGCCCAGTGTGGTGTTTTAAAACGAGGATGCACCTGTGCCAGGAACGAAGGCAGATAATGCTCCCTCGCCATCGCAAATATCTGACGGGAATACCCGGTAATAATACTGTGAAAAGAAGCCACCAGGCCAAACAGCCCAATACCCGCAAACAATTTGGTAATACTGTTTTGCTTGCCCAGTACAATACCAATAGATTCCGGCAAAGGATAATCTATATGCGCCAGCAACTGCCAGTCTGTAATACCACCGGTTAGTATCATTACACCCAGGGCCAGCAGGGTTAAGGTAAAGATGCCATAGAGATAACCCCTGGGGATGGTGCGCCTGGGTTCCCTGGCCTCTTCTGCTACCATGGCAACCCCTTCAATAGCCACATAAAACCAGATAGCAAAAGGCAATGCCGCAAAAACACCCTGCCAGCCAAAAGGCAGGCTATTATGCATAAAATTACCCAGCTTAAAATGAGGCGCAATGATGCCCATAAAAAGCAACAACTCCCCTATAGCCAGCAAGGTAACCACCAATGTAAACAGGGCAGATTCCTTGATACCAAACAGGTTGATGGCAGTGAATAATACATAACAACCAATAGCTGTATAGGTAACATTCAAAGAAGGATACAGGAAATGAAGATAACTCCCCAATGCTGCCGCAATAGCCGGTGTAGCAAATAAAAATTCCACCAGGGTAGCACAGCCCGCAATCAATCCACCCAATGGCCCCATGGCTTTAAAAGCATAGGCAAAAGGGCCACCCGCATTGGGTATGGAAGTGGTAAGTTCCGTAAAGCTAAACACAAAGGTGATGTACAATACGGTAACCAGTAAGGTAGCGATCAATAAACCCATGGTGCCGGCTACCTCCCAGCCATAATTCCATCCAAAGTATTCACCGGATATCACAAGCCCCACCGCAATAGCCCATAAATGGGTAGCATTGAGCGCTTTTTTGAGAGAAGGCTTGCCTGTTTGCATAAAGAGTAACGGGGAGTAATAGAATAGCCGGAATGGCCGTTGAAACTACACGCAAAACGGTTGATAGCAAAAAATAAATAGCGTACAACCAACTACCGGCTGTCTATTTTTTACGACGGCCCGCTATCCAATGGTCTATGCTTATCCTGCCTGCACCAAAGGCTATCAGGGCTACCAGCATCAACAGGTAGTACAAGGGTATTTCATAGCCATTGTCGCCCGCGTTAAAGCCATTGGCCCAATGAACGGTTTTAATAGCCACCAACATTACCACGATCATGGGTATCGCAATAATACGGGTACCCAGGCCCAGGGCTATCAGTACTACGCCGGTTATCTCTGTACCGGCAGCCATATACGCATTGAAATAAGGCGCGGGCATACCCAGCTCTTTAAACCAGTCGCCAATGGCATGAATGTCTTTCAACTTCATGATAGCAGGATTATAGAAGCCATAGGCCAGTATTAAGCGCAACAGCAGTAAAGCAATATCCTGCAGTTTTACAGTAAAAGAAGTATAGTGTTTGTACAATGTAACGATTTTCATACGCGTGTTTTTAGCTGCCTTATATCTCAAGGCAAAAAGTGGTTATGGTAAATAAATAGGGGTATACACAGTTTTACTAACTGGAACGAAAGCCCAGTATGAATTGCTGTTGTTGTAATTCCTCCAACAAAGGCACACAGTTTTCCAGTAATACCTGCCGGGGAATGTTGAATAAGGAAGCGGCTTCTTTGCTTATTTCATAAACAGGATAACCCGTTGTGGTAACCTGTTCTACCAGCCAGGCGTAGAAAGCGGAGAGTTCTATAAATTGTACCTGCCCGGTATCAGGCAACCGGTACAACAACAGGTAATACAAGCCATGGTCTGCACTGGTAATCGTAGCTGCTTTTTTTGTATGAACCGGGTAATCCAGTTGCAACAACACGTGCTCTGGGTTGCATACCAGCACATCTGTTATTAACTCCCCCTCCCGGAGAAAGGCGCCTGCTTTTTTATCCTCCATCATAAACAGTTCTATCTCCATCCATTCAAACAATAACAGGTCTGTTAGAAAGGGATACTGTTGTTTCAAGCTAAGATCGTTGCCGGCAACATATTCATATAGCTCGTATGGCATTTTCCAAACCTGGTAGCTCTGGCAACGATGGTTGCTATAGAAGTCATTCACCAATGCATCCCATTCTGCTGTTGTTAGTAAAGCGTAGGTAAGTGGGTAAGCTGTTTGCAGCGTATCATCCGCTACATTGTATACCAGCCTTCTGTATTGCTGCACACGGTTTGGAGTAGTACCCAGTAAGCGCTTGTAATTCCCCGTTCTGCAATAATGAGCCAGGCGTTGTTGCTGTATAAAAGCGGTATCAGGCGGTAACGGTTTCATAGGCCCAGTGTTTTTGACAAATGGTTTCAAGATGATGCATTTCCTGTTGCAGATCCTCTAACTGAGGTATGTTAAAGTCACGCTCCAGTAATACCGGAACGGCTTGCGGCAACCGCTGTATAGCATATTCAAAGAGATCATATACCGGGTCTATAATCGGCTGCCCATGTGTATCAATGATCAGGTCCGGAGCCACCTGCTCATGCCCGGCCATGTGTATATAGGCTACTTTATCAAGGTGCAACCGGTCAATAAATGCATAAGGATCATATTGATGGTTGAATCCATTTACATAGACATTGTTCACATCCAGTAATAGCCTGCATCCCGACTCTTCGGCAATCGCATTGATAAAAGCATACTCCTCCATTTCTGCCGCAACCGGTGTGTAATACGATACGATCTCCAATACCAGGGGCATTTCAAGATAGTCCTGTACCTGCTTTACCTTTTGTACAATATGCTGTACTGCCTCCTGTCTAAAAGGAATGGGCAACAGGTCGTACAGGTGGGCGTTGTCACATTTTGAAAAACTCAGGTGCTCGGAGTAAACCTGCACATTGTATTC
>Ga0207739_1000006_pt1 | contig 23311 bp, 13 predicted proteins | sample LuqExpMetageno15_FD_187773 | JGI IMG/M metagenome (GOLD analysis project Ga0207739, IMG submission 187773) | Tropical forest soil microbial communities from Luquillo Experimental Forest, Puerto Rico - Sample 15 (SPAdes) | ecosystem: Environmental > Terrestrial > Soil > Tropical forest ... | reverse complement strand
ACCGGCAGGATCACCCACTGACATCATAAAACCCGCGGGACCTTTTACAAACTCTACATGATCCACAAAACTCATGTCTTCTGTTAAAGGAGACCAATAAGAAGTGGCTGCATTCATACCATTGCGAAAAGCAGACACACGGGAGCCACGCATATAAATATTGGTATACAGGTCGCCCCAATGCTCGAGGCGCATAGCGCCACTTACATTGCGTATCAGGCCATCGCTCATACTGGTGATCTGTTGATCGCTCAAAGCCTTACCGGTAACGACCTGTACACTTTGTGGCACTTCTATTAAGGGTTCATTCAGGCGAAGTGTGGGAGAGGGGTTGCGGGTAGTATAAGGGCTGCGGCTGGAAACCACAGAAACCTCCTGTAACTGGTTTTGAGAAAGGCGTAACTGTATAGCAACAGTGGCTGTTTGGCCTGCCTGGACTGTAACAGATTGTTCCGCTGTTTCATAGCCTGTTAAAGATACCTGGAGCGTATAAGTGCCGGGCTTAAGCCTGTGAAAAGTAAACTCACCATTTTCATCAGTCAATACGCCTTTTTGAGTGGATTTAATGACCACGCTTACAAATGCTGCAGCCTTGTTATCACTGGTTAATACTTTTCCTTTGATAAGACCAGGCTCTGCCTCATTGGCAAACACGAAGAAGGGGAATAATAGTAATAGTAGTAATGGATATCTCATACCAGCTTATTTTTTGCGCAAAGGTGGCTGGCAGCAGATGGATGAGGGATAGCAATCGGTAAAAACTGTTTACGCGAAAAGGAAACAAATAAACTTGTATAGGAAGCACTTAACGAAACCCGACTGTATCAATCTTCAGGGTGTCTACACGAATACTATCCATAACACAGGTACAATTCTTTAACTTACCCGCGAGGTAGTTGATGTCCTTATCTACGCTTTTTGCATCTTCATAATACTTTTGTACCGGTGCTTTTTCCTGTACTTCTTTTAATGGAAAATGGGCGATGGATTTTATGATAAAGGAAGGAGTGCTTTCTTTTAGTGGTATGTTCTCCGTTTGTACAATGGAAGCATCAAAGGAAGCCTGGCCAAAGAACACCCGCTCTTTATATTCGGCTATGGCAAATACAGATACCCGGTGCCCCTGTGGTAAAGGCAGGGTGCCATCTGCTTCCTTGAATACAAAATCCTGGCTGTTCGTAGGTTGGTATCCTTCTACAAATACCTTATCCTCCGGTATTGCCATAAAGACCCTTGGTTTTAGCGAAGCAGGATATTGCATTTGTACCCTTAATACACTGGTAACCACCCTTGCTTTCTCCTTTAGCAAGACATCTATATTATACCAGCCATAAGCGGATACTTCAAACCGGTATGATTCTTCATAAGTAGCTGGTGATGGCTCTGTATTGGTAGTAACAGGATTTACAGGAGCAGGCAGCGAAGCCGCGGGCGGTGGTGGTGGCAATACGGCTATATTGCCGCTATCGCCGTTGGCAAACATGAGCGAATCTCTTTTTAAGGCCAGTTTAAAATAGGCCGTACGGAAATAATTGGAGGAATCACAATCGCTATCCGGATTAAAGCTCCTGGGGATCCCCAGCTTCATGGATTGTTTGTTGATGTAGTGAACAAGATTATCAACATCCTTTTCGCTAATGAGCGGGAAAAGGTTCATTGCTTTTTTTCCATATTTATTGTATACACAGCAGACATGTTGGTTACCACTTCGTAGAATAGCCGAATTATCCCTGATGTATTCATATAACAATCGCCGGTTGTTAAACCGGTTCTCTATCCAGGCCAGTGCAGGCCCCGTAATGGCCGTGTCTATACCATGACAGGAGGCACAATGCCTTGTAAACAGGGAGTCTCCGGTATTATTGATGGTATCATTAACGGCAACGGGTGCGGGTGACTGCCATATTACCGTATCGTTTTTCTCATTGCCTTTGTACAACTGCATGGTACTATCCGCATATTCTGCCGGAACACTTACCCGTAAAGATTTTTTGATAAAGGAAGGTTCTACTGTATTGATATAAAACATACCTGCACTGCTTAACAGGCTTTTATCGGTACCAAGGGTGGTAAGGCCCGATAAAAAAAGGTCTTCCGTTTGTAAGGCTTCTTTTACCTGGAGGGTTACGGTGGGGGTAGCTGCCTGTATGGCATGGGCCGCTATGGCTATCCTGATGCCTTCACGTGTGTATAGAATTGTGTCCCTTTGTGTATTGATGCTAAACAACTGATCCCTGAGGTTGTTCCTGTTTAAATATTTGGCAGCACCGGTAAGTGGTGAAGAGCCTTGTTGACAGGCAATGACCAAAATAGCAAGTGTAAAAGAAAGAAAAACGACAGTCTGCTTCATAATTTGTTAAACAGGGATAAAGTAAGGTAATCTTATTCATAAACGATTATTTTCGCAACCAAATAAAAAACACTTGTATTCACCATCCATAGCCATTGTTATACTCAACTATAACGGCAAAAACTATCTGCAGAAGTTTCTTCCACCTGTTATCGCTTCTACTTATCCCAATAAAAGGGTTATTGTAGCAGATAATGCTTCATTGGATGGTTCTGTTGAACTGGTAAAAGAACAATTCTCTTCTGTCGAGTTACTGATCAATACACAGAACGATGGTTTTGCCGGTGGTTATAACTGGGCACTTAGCCAGGTAGAAAGTGATTATTATGTATTGCTCAACTCAGATGTGGAGGTAATGGAGGGCTGGATAGAGCCTATTATACAATTAATGGAATCAGACCCTTCTATTGCGGCCTGTCAGCCAAAGTTATTATCCTTTAATAACCGGCATGTGTTGGAATATGCGGGCGCTTGTGGCGGCTGGATAGATGTATTGGGATACCCATTCTCCCGGGGGCGTGTATTTGATGTTCAGGAAGAAGATAAGCACCAGTATGATAGTATAGAGCCTATCTTCTGGGCCAGCGGAGCAGCCATGTTTGTACGGTCCAAAGTATACCATGCATTGGGCGGGCTGGATGCCAAGTTCTTTGCGCATCATGAAGAGATAGATCTTTGCTGGCGTATGCAACTGGCAGGCTATAAAATAATGGCTTGCCCATCTTCTGTAGTATACCATGTGGGTGCCGGCACTTTACCAAGAGGAGGGAGGAAGGTATATCTCAACTTCCGTAATAACTTATTAATGCTATCAAAGAACCTGCCCTGGCAGGAAAAGATATATAAGCTGCCTTTTCGTTTTATGTTAGATGCTATTTCTGCATGGAAAGGATTGTTACAGGGTGATGCAGGATTCTTCAATGCCATTGTAAAAGCACATATTACGGTAATGCGATTATGGTTAAAGGGATATCCAACACATGATTTGCCAAAGAAACCCATGAATACCTTACAGGGTGTATACCAGGGAAGTATTGTGTGGCAACACTTCGTGAAGCATAAAAAATTATTCAGTGAAATAATTAAACACAAGCGTGCTTAATTCAACATTACCCCCTTATTTTTGCAACGCAATCAAATAAACTATGTCACACGATTTACACGAAAGCAGTAACAAAGATTTTACTAAAAGTTGGGTGAACTCGTCTCGTTTTATTTTTTACCTAAGTGTGTTTTGCATATTGGCAGCAACCTTTGGTGAAGCATATAACCTGTATACACATCGTTATAAAGGCAAGCCAGAAGTAGAGATCCAGGGCAGCTCAAAATATACTCCTGAGTATAAATAAAAAAAGTTGCACAAAAATTTTGTAGAGAACAAATGATCCCTATTTTTGCACTCCCAAAAACAAAAACAGTTCTTACAAAATACAAGCGGAAGTAGCTCATTTGGTAGAGCACGACCTTGCCAAGGTCGGGGTGGCCGGTTCGAGCCCGGTCTTCCGCTCTCAAAGAAAATATCCATCCCTTTAACCGGATGGAATTTTTTTTGGATGCCCCGGTGGTGGAATTGGTAGACACGCAGGACTTAAAATCCTGTTCGCCGCAACGCGAGTAACGGTTCAACTCCGTTCCGGGGCACGATAAAAAAGCCGGTCAGTAATGACCGGCTTTTTTATTTCTATGAAGTGTATCATACACTATCCTACTAATCCTACACTCACCTCCACATCCGGATTGTTTAATAGAAAATCAGCCATCTCTTCATTCATCTGGAATCCTTTATCGCCACTATACATACTCACCTTTAAGTTCTCCTTGGGTTCTACTACATTAAAACGCAAAGCTGATTTGCCAGGGTTGGTACGTACATTATTATCCAGGAACTCAACAAACTCTCTTGATATAGCAGAAGGATGCACATTCAGTTCTATATGCTTGGTCAATGCCTGCTTGGCTGTTTCCAACAGGTTGATACTGGTAACTTTAAATTCGTAGGAGCCCTCTTTCCATCCTTGTTTAAAGAAGCCATGTACCAAGAGGTTCTTTCCCTTATCCAGGTAATTGGTATACTTCACATAATCATCACTCCATAAAGCCAGTTCTGTTTTACCACTAAAGTCTTCCAGGGTTAGGATCCCAAAATTGCGCCCGGTTTTGGTAACCCGATGCTGTGCATCTATTACCAGCCCGGCAATACGAAAGGTTTTATTGGCATTGGCAGCAGCCAGGGTAGCAGAGTCTTTCACTTCATTAAAATCACTCAGCTGCATAATACCATAGTAGCGTAACTCGAATTTAAAGTGATCCAGCGGATGCCCGCTCATAAACATACCTGTTACCTCTTTTTCATATTCCAGCTTCTCTGTTAAGCTCCAATGCTCGCAGGAAGGTATTTTGGGGTGAGGTACATGCATGGCCTGTGCAAGGTCGCCAAACAGGGTATTGGTAGTCCCCGAGCTTAAAGTAGTCTGTGCCTGGCCGTAACCGATGATCTTTTCCAAACCACTCATCTTCTCACCATCCGGCATGTTAAAATACTGTGCCCGGTGAAATTGCGGGAAGCAATCAAAGGCACCACTATAGGCAAGGCTTTCCAAACTCTTTTTATTAACAGCACGCTGGTTAACACGGGTGATAAATTCAAAGATGTCAGCATAGGTGCCATTCTCCCGTTCTGCAATAATATTCTCCACCGCGTTTTCACCCACACCTTTTAGCCCACCTAAACCAAAGCGAATTTCCCCACGTTTATTTACAGCAAAGCCCTTTAACGATTCATTGATATCAGGCCCCAATACCTTTAAGCCCATACGCTTACACTCCTCCATAAAGAAGGTGATCTTTTCAATATTACCCGCATGGTTCAATACACCAGCCATATACTCACTGGGGTAATGCGCTTTTAAATACGCGGTTTGATAGGCCACAAATGCATAACAGGTAGAGTGCGATTTATTAAAGGCATATTGGGCAAAAGCCTCCCAGTCTGTCCAGATCTTCTCCAGTTTATCCTCCGGATGTCCTTTTTCTTTGGCTCCTTTAACAAACTGGGTCTTCATTTTATCCAGTATGGATTTCTGCTTTTTACCCATGGCTTTACGCAACACGTCGGCATCACCCTTACTAAAGCCACCCAGTTTTTGAGAAAGCAACATCACCTGTTCCTGGTATACGGTAATACCATAGGTATCTGCCAGGTATTCTTCCATGTCCGGCAAATCGTATACAATCTCCTCTCTTCCATGCTTACGGTCAATAAAGTTCGGGATGTAAGCAATAGGGCCAGGGCGATACAGGGCGTTCATCGCAATCAGGTCATCAAACTTATCCGGCTTCAGTTCACGCAGGTACTTTTGCATACCCACACTTTCGAACTGGAACGTAGCATTGGTTTCACCACGCTGGTATAACTGGAAAGTATCTTCATCATCCAATGGTATAGTGTCAAGGTCTATATCAACACCATGGTTTTGTTTGATGAGTTCCAATGCTGTCTTTAAGATAGAAAGGGTTTTTAAACCCAGGAAGTCCATCTTGATTACACCCGCCTCTTCAATCACACTTCCTTCAATCTGGGTAACCCACAAATCAGAATCCTTGGCTGTGGCTACGGGTAATAAATCTGTAAGGTCTCTCGGTGCAATGATGATACCCGCAGCATGGATACCGGTATTACGCACAGAACCCTCCAAACGTTCTGCTTCTTTTAATACCTGCGCACGAATATCAGAGCCATTATAGATCTCCCGTAAACGCTTGATATTTTCAATATCATCCGGCATAAAGCCCTCCTTCTCTTCCAGGCTTTTCTCGCCATCCTTGGCTTCTTTGGTGGTGATAGGGGCAGTCAATACACGACCCAGGTCAGTACCGGGTTTATCAGGCACCATCTTGGCCAACGCATTACTTTCGGGCAATGGCAAATCCAATGCCCTCGCCACATCCTTGATACTCATTTTGGCGGCCATGGTACCATAGGTAATGATCTGTGCTACCTGGCTCTTTCCATATTTACTAACTACATAATCGATTACTTTTTGCCGGCCCTCATCATCAAAGTCAGTATCAATATCCGGCATGGACTTTCTATCCGGGTTCAGGAACCTCTCGAACAGCAGATTGTATTTAATAGGGTCAATATTGGTAATACCAATACAATAAGCCACTACAGAGCCCGCAGCAGAACCACGCCCAGGCCCTACGAATACCCCCAAATCCCTGCCCGCTTTGATAAAGTCGCTCACGATCAGGAAGTAACCCGCAAACCCCATGGTTTTAATGGTAAACAATTCAAAGTCTATCCTTTCGCGTGTTTCCTCGTTGATCTCTCCATACCGTTGCCGGGCACCCTCATAAGTAAGGTAATGCAGGAAATTCCACTGATTGATATTATTGTCCTCACCCGTTTGGAATTCTTTGGGAATAGGGAAGGCCGGAAGCAGGATGTCTTTCTTAAGGTTCAACACCTCTACCTTATCAACAATGGCATTGGTATTATCGATGGCCTCCGGTAAGTCGCTGAAAAGCGCACTCATTTCATCAGGCGTCTTAAAATAAAACTGGTCGTTGGGAAATTTAAACCGGCGATTCTTCAGGTTCAGGTCATCATTCACCATATCATCATACCCGGGTGTACTCTGCTTTTCACCGGTATTGATACAAAGCAGGATATCGTGTGCATTGGAATCTTCCCGGTCGGTATAATGGCTATCATTGCTGGCAATGATGGGCACATTATACTTCTTGGCAAATTTTAAAAGTACTTCATTCACCTGTACCTGCTCCTTTATATTATGGCGCTGCAGTTCAATATAATAGTCCTCGCCAAACAAGTCAAGCCACCACTTAAATTCCTGCTCTGCTTTCTCTTCTCCATCATTTAAAATGCTTTGTGGTACAGAAGCACCGATACAACAGGTAGTTGCGATGAGGCCCTCATGGTATTTTAGTATCAGCTCCTTATCAATACGTGGGTACTTACTATACATGCCTTCAATAAAACCCAGGGAGGTAAGCTTTACCAGGTTCTGGTATCCTACCCGGTTTTTGGCCAGGAACAATTGGTGATAACGATCATCTTTTATTTCCTTGGTAAAGATTTTGGCATGTCTGTCTTTTACCAGATAGAATTCGCAACCCACAATCGGTTTGATGACCGGTGTGGTAATATCCTTTCCTTTCTCATCCTTACCAATGATTTTGGTATTCTTCCAGGCCTGGCTTACAAATTCAAAAGCGCCAAACATATTGCCATGGTCGGTGATGGCAATAGCAGGCATATTGTTTTTAGCCGCCTTTTTATACAAACTATCAATGGAAGCGGCTCCATCCAATAAAGAATACTGCGTATGAACGTGCAAATGAGAAAAAGAAGGCATAATATATCAATAAGGTAGTATAATAATCGATCTCAACGAAAGAACCAGCAAATATCGTTCATTATGAGTAGGAAAGGAGGGGGCAATTTTCCACACAGGTGCCCAAAGGCCCGGTTGGGAGGTGGCGGACACCCGGGTAAACACCGGGGGAATACCGGCGGGAAGCAGGCTGGACATCGGCCCTCCATCGGGGTTGCATCGGGTCTTCATCGGATATCCATCGGGCTTATCCACATTTTCGCCCGCCGCCCACAATACCTTCCCTGTTTTACCGTTTACTAAAAATACAGGCAGATAGCAGGTATTATTGCCCGCAGGAGGCTATCTTGCAAACATTCAAACTATGAAATTACACACTCTGTTAACAGCAATACTGGGCATTGGCATACTTACCACAAGCTGTAAATCCATATCCAAATTGTCTGCAAAAGATGGATCTACGGCCAAAGCACCTGTTAAAAAGACGAATACAGATCCGCAATTCCTGAATATAGAAGTAAAACCCGGTAGCGTGGTTACCTCCAAACACAAGACCACCGGTACCAAAAAAGAGGCAGTTGCCTATACCAATCCCGATCCGAATTTTACTGCCACTTCTGTTAATATAGAAAAAGCCGATATGCTGCAGATCAAGTACGCTTTGATCATGGATGTTACGGTAGAAAAGCTCACGAACCTGCCTTTGTTACAAAAAATAGAAGAGTGGTGGGGAACCCGGTATTGCCTGGGGGGGAGTACCAAAACCTGTATTGATTGTTCCGCCTTTACTTCGGTAGTGTTAAAGGATGTGTATGGCATTGCCTTACAACGTACTGCCCAGCAACAATATGATCAATCCACCCATATTAGCAATGATGCACTGAAAGAAGGCGACCTGGTATTCTTTCATACCCACGGAAGGGAGATATCACACGTAGGCATCTATGTAGCCAATAACAAGTTTGTACATGCGTCTACAAGCGGGGGCGTAACCATTACAGATTTAGACGACAAATACTGGCATACCCGTTATAAAGGGGCCGGCAGGATCGTAAATCAATAAGTAACACATTCCTGTTACATTTGCACCAATTGTTTTCTATACCATGCTTACCATACACCTGAACAATGTAAAGTTCTTTGCCCATCATGGCTTATACGATGAGGAAAAGATGAACGGCAATGAGTTTGAAGTAAATGTTGTGCTCCATTACCATGTTTCCATTCCCGTAGTGAACCATATTCATGAAACGATCAATTATGTAGAAGTGTACGACCTGGTAAAAGCCAGGATGCAAAACCCTACACCCTTGCTCGAAACGGTTGCTATGGAAATAGCGCAGCAGATACTTAACCAGTTTGCACTGGCCGAACATGTATTTGTCTCTATCGCCAAGTTAAAACCTCCCATCATCGATTACAAAGGCAGTGTAGCCGTAAGCTACGAACTGGGGAGATGATCTTTTACTTTTGACCTTGTTCCTGTGTAGTAACCTGGATCAGGAAATCGTATAGGTTTACCTCTGCACCAATTTGTAGTTTCTTTCTTAACCGGTACCGGCTAACCTCTATTCCTTTTAAAGAAATATTCATTAGCTGCGCAATTTCTTTAGAGCTAAGGTTGATACGGAGATAAGCACACAATTTCAGATCGGTAGAACTAAGGCCGGGGAATCTTGCTTTTAAAACTGTTAGGAAATTACTATGTACCTGGTCGAAGTGGATAGCAAAATGCTCCCAATCGTCATCACTCTTTTCCGCTTCTGCCAGCATTCGCATAATCCCTTTAAAGTCGTTGGTAACACCCGGATTATTCGTATACTTTAACAGCCGCATCAATTCATCCTTTAGTTTGGAGATGAGTTTACCCCTTTCAACAAGGTGCATGGTTACGGTAGCCAGTTCTTTGTTCTTAAAATGTACTTCTGTTTCCAGGTTATCGTTTTGGAGCTTCATGATCTCTTTCTCATTTCTATCCAGCTCCAGTTGGTGCAGGTATCGTAGCTTCTTTTGTTCTTCCTGGTACAGGACTTCCTGTTTGGCAAACTTCTTTTTCTGGTATTTTAATAAGGCAAAAGCGCAGGCCGCAGCAACCAGACAATAAAACAAATAAGCCCAGATGGTTTGATACCAGGCTGGTAATACCTCGAATGTATAATATACCGGCTCGGACTCGGTACCCAAACTATTACGCGCCTTTACCTTAAAAGTATACACGCCATAGGGCAGATTGGTATAATCCTTCTCTGTTTTAAACGACCAGTCAGACCATCCTTTATCAAACCCCAATAACTGGTAGCTAAATTCAATATTGCTGATCTGCGCATAGAGCGTGGAAGAGTATTCAAAATGAAAAGAGTTCCAGTGATTTGGTAACCGGATCATGGTATGGTTGCCCTGTTGTGTAGAGTCCTTGATGGAATAGCCTCCATAAATGATACTATCCTTTTTATCAACTGCTTTTACCTGCCCCAGTAATACATCGGGCCTCGAGAAAGACTGCGATTCTTTGTATTTGTTGTAATTGATATGGTACACCCCTTTATTACCACCAATAAACACATTGTTTTGATCATAAGGGTATATATGGATAAAGCCATACACCAGGTTACCGGTTAATTCAGGAAAATAAACAATAGAGTAGGAGGTAGTATCCGATGGTTTTTGAAAGTCAACCACACCCGCCCTGTAATCACCAACAAACCAGATATTACCCTTATCATCTTCTGTTAAATAGCGAATAATGGATTCTTTAAATATGGGAGAGAAGACATCTGAAGGAACAAACCGGTTAGTAGTAGCATTGTATTCATATACCCCTTTTTCTGTGGCAACTACTATCCTGTTCTTTATCTTGAATACATAGTTGTTTAAATTAGAGGGAAGCCCGTCTTTTTTATCGTACATCACGGAGCTTGCTACCTTCTTTTTATCGGGCGATAAGATGATCTTAAATACGCCCCGGTAGGGATGAGAGGTCCATACAATATTGTTGTCGATGGCCAAAAAACGAAACGATTCAGAGGTACCATCCACCTTGCCGGCAAAGGAAAACCGGTTATTACTAAAGTTCAGTAACTCCAGGCCGTTATAATTCCCGATGAGGATATCCGGCGAAGGGATATAAGGGGATAACGGCATAAACAGCCAGGAGCCCTGGCTTGTTCCTAAAGGGGTAGCCACATTCTTATTCACCACATAAGCGCCTTCATGGTGCCCCAGCAACAATTGCTTGTTCACTTCACCCAATCCCCATACCTGCCCGGTGGTATTTTGTACCTGGGTAAAATCACCTTTGGAAAAGCTAAGGTCTTTTTCATTCAGGTTGAGCGGCGCACTATACAAGCCATTGGAAGTACCTATATACAAAGATTGATCAAAGATGCGCACCGCATAGCCACTGGGTTGATTGGCTTTATCGGGGAAAATATGTTTGATGGCTGAGTTATACGCAATAAAATCGATCCCGTTATCCAGTCCCATCCAGAGGTTTTGATCCCTGTCAAGAAAAAGGCTAAGAATATTGTTGTTCTGGATACCTTCTGTTTTGGTAAGTCGTTGGATAACAGCACCATTGATATCCATTATATAACAGCCTCCTGTGGTAGTACCCAAAGCAAACCAGCGTTTATTTACTTTCTGTGCACAATAAATCCTATCCGCTACCAGGGAAGCAGCCGCACTGGTTACCTGTTTAGACAATGTTTTTTTACGTAACTGTAACAGGAAGGAACCATTCTTATAGGTAGTGATCAATGCCGTATCACTGTTATACTCCAATATAGAAGTAATAAACAGCTCGCCGGTAGGGCAGAGAGATTCCCAGGATCCTTGTTTCCACTCTACCAGGCCCATTTTCTTATTCTGGGCCAGTAACCGGCCGGATACCGTGGCCAGGGCACTCCATTCTCCCAGGCCGCCATACACCGTAAAATGGTTATCCTTAAAAACATAGATCCTGTCTGCCGCCCGGAAAAAGATGGACTCATCAAAAAACACAATCGTCCATATATCCGCAAACTGCTTGTTATTATCCGTAATAAATTGCTTTAGCGAGGTATACACCAGTTCACCACGCTCATTAGGCAGAAAATACCCCATCTCATCCTGCCCGCCCACATAGATTTTACCGCTAAGGGTATCCACGGCAACAGAGCGAACAATGGTATTGTTAGGCAGGGTATACACCCTCGAATATTTCCCGTTAAAAGCAACCAACCCGTTGTTATTGGCAAAATAGATGATGCCCTTTTTATCCTGGGCCATACCCCAGGTTTGTGTTCCGGCATTGAACTGGGCACCGTTGTAGTTTGTGATTTGGGGAAGCCCGAGGGTGTTTTGTGAGAAAGCGCAAAACACCATAAGACTGCAGACCGCAGACAGTAGTATTTTTTTCATCATGGCGCAATAAAAATATGTAAAAAATACATGTAGTGGTAATGTAGGGGACAAAATCGTTGATTATCAATGCCAATGATTTTTGTGTAGGGGTAATGTAGGGGCAAAAAAAACTAATATGTTGTTTTTTAACTCCACATTTGTTTCGCCATTAGTAACAAACATTTAACAACCAAATTGCTTATTGTATGAAAAGAAAATCTCTTCTCTTTCTCTTTTTGTGTTCGCTATTTTTCTCAACCACCTTCGCACAGGATTTATCTATTACCGGACGGGTTACGTCAAAAACAACAGGCAACCCCATGCCCGGTGTAACCATCAGTGTTAAGGGAGGGAAGGCTTTAGCCGTCACAAATGAAGCGGGAGTATTCAGGCTAAAAGTTCCCTCTGCAGGAACTGTCCTGGTATTTAGCTCTATAGGAGCAGAAACAACAGAGTTTACCGTAACCAACAACACCCCCATCACCATCAGCCTCGGCGAAAAAAACACTGCCCTGGAAGATGTGGTAGTGATCGGGTATGGAACCCAAAAGAAAAGCCTTGTTACAGGTGCTATCTCCACTGTTAAGAGCAGCGACCTGGATAATATGGCAACCAGCAGGGTAGAACAATCTTTACAGGGCCGTACATCCGGTATTACCATTGCATCCAGTTCTGGTGCACCGGGTGCCGCTTCCACTTTGCGTATAAGGGGCACTACCTCTATTAACAACAGCGACCCATTGTATATGCTGGATGGCGTGCCCGTTGATGTAGGTGGCCTTGACCTGATCAACCAGGCAGATATTGAATCTATTGAAGTATTAAAAGATGCTTCGGCTTCTATTTATGGAGCCAAAGCTGCCAGTGGTGTAATCCTGATCACCACCAAGAAAGGTAAAGCCGGCAAGTTCCAGTTTAATTACAATGGCTATTGGGGAACCCAGGCACCTGCCAGGAAACTGCAATTATTGGATGCCACCCAATATGCTACATTAAGAAATGAATCTGCCCTGGCGGCTAACCCTGGTAATCCATTGCCTTTTGCAAATCCACAGGCACTGGGTAAGGGAACCGACTGGCAGAGTGCACTCTTCAATAACAGTGCAAAGATCCAGGATCACGAGATCAGCTTCAGTGCCGGTACCGACAAATCTTCTTATTATGGCTCATTTGGCTTCTTTGATCAACAAGGTATTGTTACTACAGCCATCTCCAATTACAAGCGCTTTACTGCGAGAATGAATTCTTCTAACAAAATAAAAGACTGGTTAACTATCGGTGAAAATGTTACCTATTCCTATATCAGGAGCCAGGGAGGGTTGAATACCAACAGTGAGCTGGGCGGTCCTCTTAGCTCTGCCATTAACCTGGATCCTATTACACCATTGGTAGTAACAGATCCGGCTTTGCTGGCACAGGCTCCGTATAACTCACCCACTATTGCCCCTTACCTGGAAAGGGATGCCAACGGCAATCCTTATGGCATTTCACAATTAGTAGGTGTGGAAATGACGAATCCCCTGGCATATACCAAAACACAACTGGGTAACTATGGATGGTCGCACAACATGGTGGGCAATGCCTATATTGAAGTAGAACCCATTAAAGGATTAAAATTAAAATCAAGCATTGGCGCCAAGCTGGCATTTTATGGCAATACTTCTTTCACACCCATGGCATACCTGAGTGCTACACAGTCTAATTTAACCAGCACCAGTTTTTATAAAGCATTCAGCCAGGGACTTACCTGGATTTGGGATAACACCGCCTCTTATACCAGGAGTATCGACCGGCACAATTTCGGTATACTGGTGGGTACCAGCGCACAGCAGGCCAGTGGTTCAGGCTTAAACGTAACCTACAGAGGTTTACTGGTGAACAGTTTCGACAGTGCTTCCTTTAACTATGGTTTGCCTGAAACTGTTACTACCGGTACTACCACCACGTCTGCAAGACCAGGAAGCGGTTGGGAAAGCCAGCCTTATACCCTGAGTTCTTATTTTGGACGTATTACCTATGACTATGATCAGAAATACCTGTTTACAGGTAGCCTTCGTATAGATGGCTCTTCCAAATTCGGAAGCAATAATAAATATGGCACCTTCCCATCTGCTTCAGCAGGCTGGGTGGCATCAAGGGAAAGATTCTGGCCTGCCAACAAAGTAGTGACTTCTTTAAAAGTAAGGGCTTCTTATGGTACAACAGGTAACGAACAATCACTTGGTACCTTCCAGTATGTATCTACCATTGGTAGTGGCAGGGATTATCCTTCCGGCACCAATATCAATTTAGGGAATAGCCCCAATGCACCCGCTAACCCAGATTTGAAGTGGGAAGAGACCACTACTACCGATTTTGGCTTCGATGCGAGTTTATACAAACACTTTACACTTGGGTTTGACTACTTCATCAAAAAAACTACCGGTATGTTGATGTCTATTCAAATACCCGGTTATGTAGGTGCTTCCGGTTTACCGATAGGTAATGTGGGCACACTGCAAAACAAAGGTGCTGAAGTAGAACTCGGTTATGTGAACAGGATAGGTAAAGTGAATGTAAGCTTCAAGGGCAACGTTTCTTATATCCAGAATACCATTACCAACCTGGGTACCTATGCTTATATGACTGCAGGCAACTTCCAGGCAAGTGCTTATGAAATAGGCCGTACGGTAGTAGGGCAACCTATTGCTTCTTTCTATGGCTTTAAAGAAATGGGCATTTTCCAAACACAGGCAGAAGTAAACAGCTATGTAGGTAAAGGTGGTAAAATGATTCAGCCCAATGCGAAACCCGGTGATTTCAAATATGCTGACCTGGATGGTGACGGTAGCATTACCAGCGCCGACAGAACATTCCTTGGCAACCCCACACCAACATGGACTTTTGGCTTTACTGCCAATGCCAGCTGGAAAAATTTTGATGTGGTACTGTTTGGCCAGGGTGTGGCAGGCAACAAGATCTTCCAGGGCTTACGCCGCTTAGATATCATTAACGCCAACTACTCTACAAAAGCATTAGGCCGTTGGACTGGCCCGGGTACTTCTAACAGTTATCCAAGGTTGATAGATACCGATCCTAACGGAAACTTCACCAACCCTTCTGATTTCTATTTAGAATCCGGTAGCTACCTGCGTATTAAAACACTACAATTTGGGTACACCCTTCCCAGGAGTATTACAGATAAAGCAGGTATGCAAAGAATACGCATATACATAAGCAGCAACAATTTACTTACGCTTACCAAATACACAGGGTTCGATCCTGAGATCGGTGGTAGCAGCTATAGCATTGATCGTGGTGTATATCCACAAGCCCGTTCATTCATGGTTGGTTTGAATCTATCACTTTAATTGATTAAAAATTGAAAGCAATGAAAACGAGACATATAACATACTTTTTAATAGGGGTCATTTCTTTACAGGCCTTTACGGCTTGCAAAAAAAGCTTCCTGGAAACACAGCCCGATGGCGTTATCCTGGAATCTAATTATTACCAAAATCCTACACAGGCATTATCCGGTTTAACCGCGGCTTATAACCCGGTAGGATGGGAGGTAGGTAGTACAGATAATACCTATATACCCCGCTTAGGGCCATTGAACTCCGCAGCTGATGAATGTTATGCAGGTGGTGGTAGCTCTACTGATATGAATGGCTGGCAAGCATGGGAAACCTATACCTTAACTGCAGCCGTTGGCCCACAGGCTGGCTTCTGGGACAGGAACTATACCGGTATTTACCGCTCAAACCTGATGCTTTCCAAACTAGGCAATGTAACCGGTTTGGATGCAGCTACTTTGGCGCGCTATACCGCAGAAGCTAAATTTTTAAGAGCTTACTATTACTTCGACCTGGTGCGTTTGTTTAAGAATGTTCCTTTATTCACTGCGCCGGTACCTACTGACCAGATCTTTAACGTACCCCAGGCAAAACCTGAAGATGTGTATGCACAAATTGAGGCCGATTTAAAAGCCGCCATCCCTAACCTGCCGGCTACTGTAGCAGTGAGTGAATACGGACGTGCTACCAAAGGAGCGGGTAACGCCTTATTGGGAAAAGTGATCTTATACGAAAACAATACTTCCCGTATGCAGGAAGCCGCCGGTTATTTTGAACTGGTGAACAGCTCTCCCAATTATCACCTGCTCGATAAGTTTCCTGACATATTTAGTCCGGATAACAAGTTCAACGCAGAATCTGTTTTCGAAATCGTACACACTGCTTCACAAAATGCAGGCTGGGGTACCTGGCCAAACTTCCTGGCAAATATCTATACACAGATGATTGGCCCAAGAACCTATACAGGTCCTACTTACTGGGCCGGTGGCTGGAGCTTTAACCCTATCAGGGCTGATTTTGCACAAGCCATGAAGAGTGACCCACGTTACCAGTATACCATTGCCAATGTGGACAGTATTGTAAACGCTGCCCCAGGCAGAAGCTATATCAAGGGTTATAATAACACCGGTTATTTTATACAGAAGTTTGCACCACTGGCCAAGTATGTATCCACTACCGGCCAGGCCGAACTGAACTTCCCCAACGATTATATAGAGATCCGCTTGGCAGATACCTACCTGATGGAAGCAGAAGCATTGGTACGTGGTGGTGGCGATCAGGCTAAAGCCCAGGGTTATCTTGATAAAGTACGCGCCCGTGTTGGCTTACCCTCTGTACCTGTTACACTGGATAACATTTACAATGAACGCAAATTTGAATTGGCAACAGAAGGGCATCGCTGGTTCGACCTGGTAAGAACAGGCAAAGCACCTACCGTATTGGGCGCAAGAGGCTTCCAGGCAGGCACCCACGAAATACTGCCCATACCATTGGTGGAACTGAACAATACCAAGCTTAAACAAAACCCCAATTACAAATAATCGCTTATTTAAAATCTATAGGGTATATGAAACAATTATCAAACACATCCAAAATATACTATGCTGCCATTATGCTATTTTCTGTAGTGGTAGCAGGGTGGATGATCGGCTGCCGGCCGGAATCGTCTAACCCGGGCTTAGGTGCTAAACCAAAAGCCGATTTCAATATTGTTACCACCTCCGATCCGAATGTGGTGATCCTGGTTAACAAAGCCAATCCTTCTATTCCTTATTGGATCATCCCGGCCACCAACCAGCAATTAACAGGTGATTCTGCCAAAGTACATTTCACTTTTGCAGGTACCTATTCTATTAAAATGCTTGCAGAAGGCAATGGGGGTTTGGATAGCGTTACCAAAACCGTAACCATTACGCAAAACGATCCCACTGCCTGCCAAACAGGTATACAGGGATTTATTGCCAGCTGTTCACAAAAGACCTGGAAACTAAACCCGGTGGCTTATGCTACTATGGTAGGGCCTGCACCTGGAGATGGTTCCTGGTGGGGCAACCCGGCAGGTGATGTAACAGGACTCAGAGCCTGTGACTATAATGATCAGTATATCTTTTCATTCAATGCCGCCGGCACATTCGTGTATGACAACAAAGGAGATTTTTTTGATGATGGCTATATGGGCCTGGCAACCGGTGGTTGTGAACCCAATGCCAATTTAACCGGTGCCCAAAAAGGATGGGGTTCAGGCACGTTCTCTTATTCAATCATTGATAACGGCGGTGGTAAGTACCAGCTAAAACTCAATGGACAAGGGGCACATATTGGTTTGGCCAAGGTACAAAACGGTGGAGAGTATACCAGCGGGCCTGTAAACTCTTCTATCACGTACGATATACTTTCTATGACGCATGATCCCGGAGGCTTCGACCTGATGCAATTAAGCATCCAGTCTGCCAGTGGTACTTTCTGGACATTCACCTTGCGTTCCTATTAAGCAGGCAGTTTGATTGTTTGATATGTACAGTGTTTCTATTAGCAGTAACAATAGCCGGCCGCAGGCAAGGCGGTCGGCTATTTAAAAAAAATGATGTATGAAAAGGATGTATTTATTGGTTTGTGTATCCCTACTCTGTGCCTGTACAAAAAGTTCAGGAGGTGGCAACAGTAGCAATAACAATGCAACATTACCGGCCATTACCATCACAGGGGTTACACAGGCAAGAGTGAAAACAAACAGTCTGTACCGTTTTTATGTTGACCTGAATACAGCTGCTACACAAACCATTTCGGTTGACTTTACAACTGTTTCCGGAACAGCTGTAGCAGGGAAGGACTTCACCCAGCAAAACGGTACCTTAACCATTGCCACCGGGCAGGTAGAAACATTTGTTGATATCACCGTACAAGGCGATAGCTTACGCCAGAGCGATCTACAATTCTTTGTTCAGCTAAGCAATCCTAAAAATGCCACCCTTACTACCAGCAAAGCAACAGGCACCATTGTAAACCAGGACAATTCCTATTTACCTACTGACAATACCGGTTATACTACACCTACCACTTATACCGGGTATCACCTGGCCTGGAGCGATGAATTCAATGGTTCTGCTTTGGATGAACAGAGCTGGAACTATGAAACGGGTGGTGGCGGCTGGGGTAACAATGAACTCGAATACTATACCTCCAGCCCCAAGAATATCTTCTTATCCAATGGCAATCTTATTATAGAGGCCCGTAAAGAAACAATGGGCACCAATAATTACACTTCTGCCCGCATCAATACCAGTGGTAAAAAACAATTCCAGTATGGCAGAATTGATATCAGGGCCAAGTTACCGGTATCGTCCGGTATGTGGCCTGCACTATGGATGTTAGGTTCTAATCTCTCCACTGTGGGCTGGCCCGCCTGTGGCGAAACCGATATCATGGAGCTGATTGGCAAGAACCCCAACCAGGTAGTAGGTTCCATCCATTGGAAACAGCAAAATGCATCAGAAGGCACTTATAACAATGTATACAATGCTGCACAGGATTTCTCGCAACAGTTCCATGTATTCAGTGAAATATGGGATGTGAATTCTGTAAAGCTTTTGGTAGACGACCAGGTATATGTAACCGCTACAGATCAAAATGTAACCAGTGGTACATACCCTTTTAACAATCCTTTCTTTTTCATATTCAATGTTGCCGTAGGAGGGGATTGGCCCGGCACACCGGATGCTACAACCACGTTCCCACAAAGAATGTTTGTTGACTATATCCGGGTATTTCAAAAGTAATGGCATAACCACTACTATACTATTTACCGATGTATTCCTGTGTATTACGCAAGAAAAATATTACCCATGATCAATACCCTAACGCATAAAATAGTATTGCTCTCAGGCTGTATACTGGTTGCCTTTGCTTTACCTGCACAATACTGCACTGCAAAAGACAAAGCAAGAATAGATACGCTACTGAAGCAGATGACGATTGATGAAAAGATCGGCCAGTTAAACCAGGTGGCAGTGGGGATGGACGTTACCGGGCCAATGGTCAGTAAAAACGTAGAGGAGAAGATCAGCCAGGGCATGGTAGGCTCTATCCTGAATACGTATACACCGGCTGCGGTAAGAAAGATGCAACAACTAGCTGTAGATCGTTCCAGGTTACACATACCCTTGTTATTCGGCTACGATGTAATTCATGGCCACAAAACGATTTTCCCTATTGCACTGGGTTTATCCGCAACCTGGGATACGCAGTTGATTGAAAAAAGTGCCCGTGTTGCTGCCAAAGAAGCCAGTGCCGATGGGCTTAACTGGACATTCTCCCCAATGGTAGATATTACCCGCGATCCCCGCTGGGGAAGGGTTTCTGAAGGGTCGGGTGAAGACCCTTACCTGGGATCGGTTATTGCCAAGACAATGATAAAAGGGTACCAGGGCGATGATCTGAAAGATGGAAGCTCCATCATGGCCTGTGTAAAACACTTTGCCTTATATGGAGCCGCAGAGGCCGGAAGGGATTATAATACAGTAGACATGAGCAGGGTAAAAATGTATCAATACTATTTACCTCCTTATAAAGCGGCTATTGATGCCGGCGCCGGTAGCGTAATGACCTCTTTTAACGAGATCAACGGTATACCAGCTACCGGTAACAAATGGCTGGTAACCGACCTGTTAAGAAAGCAATGGGGCTTTAATGGCTTTGTGGTAACAGATTACGGCGCCATTAATGAAATGACAGCACATGGTACCGGCGACTTAAAAAAGAATGTTGAACTGGCGTTTAACGCCGGTATTGATATGGATATGGTAGGGGAGGGATTCCTCCATTATTTAAAGCAGTTGCTACAGGAGAATAAGATAACCCTGGCACAACTGGACAAAGCCTGCCGCAATGTATTGGAAGCCAAGGCAAGGCTGGGATTATTTGATGATCCCTATAAATACTGCAATGAAGAACGGGCAGCCAAAGAGATCTTATCGGTGGAAAACAGGCATACTGCCCGTGAAGTAGCAGAACACTCTTTTGTATTATTAAAGAACGATCAGCAGGTATTGCCTTTACAAAAACATACAACTATTGCACTCATCGGGCCTTTGGCTGATGATAAGCGAAACACCATTGGCAGTTGGAGTGCTGCAGGCGACTGGCGGAAATCCGTTAGTGTATTGGAGGGATTTAAAAACACCGCAGGCAACGGGGTAAATGTATTATATGCAAAAGGAAGTAACCTGCTGGAAGACGACCAGGTTATCCGCTTACTCAACTTTTCAGGAGGTGATATAAAAAAAGACAGCCGTTCTGCGGATGACTTACTAAATGAAGCCACAGCAACGGCGGCCAAAGCAGATGTTGTGGTAGCCGTACTGGGAGAAGCACAGGGCATGACGGGTGAAGCTGCCTGCAGAACCGACCTGAATATCCCCGAGAACCAACGGGACTTATTAAAGGCATTGGTTAAAACAGGCAAACCTGTTGTATTGGTACTGATGAATGGAAGGCCACTGGCATTACAATGGGAAAACGAACATGTGAATGCTATCCTGGAAACATGGTTTGCCGGAACAGAAACGGGCAATGCCATTGCAGAAGTGTTACTGGGTAATTACAACCCTGCGGGTAAGTTAACACAAACCTTCCCGCTCAATGTAGGCCAGGTACCCGTTTACTATAACCACAAGAACACAGGAAGACCATTCGACGGCAAATCTTTAGAGAAATACAAATCCAGGTATATAGATGCACCCAATGATCCGCTGTATCCTTTTGGGTATGGATTAAGCTATACTAATTTTGCGTATAGCGATATTACCCTAAACACAAAGGAACTTACGGGTAACCAAACATTAAAGGCTTCTGTAACAGTAACCAATACGGGTAAATACGCGGGTGAAGAAGTAGTTCAGCTCTATATCTCCGATCCCGTGGCAAGTGTTACCCGGGCCGTAGAGGAATTAAAGCATTTCAAAAAGATCTCCCTGCAACCGGGGGAGAGTAGGGAAGTGTCTTTTGATATCACCACCGATGACCTTAAATTTTATAATGACGAACTAAAGTATATCTGGGAGCCCGGAGAGTTTATCATCCATATCGGAACAAACTCTGCGGATGTTCACTCGGCCACCATCAACTGGAATAAATAATACCACACTGCAATGACGACTCAATTATTAACAATGCATAACAGGATACCTAAAAAATATTGGTTCAGGATTATTGGATTAATCATGGTGTATTTCGTAAGCTGTAGTAAATCGGGTGGTGGTTCAACCGGGGGCGGTACCACCACTACTACACCACCGGTAACAACGCCGCCGGTTACCACCTCTTCTGATGTATCCCTGTGGTTAACCCGTGCGGATAAAACAACATTATTGCAAAAGCAAACAGCAGTAATGAATTTTACCACTACCACCAATCAAAACCCTACCATCACTGTTGATACCACACAAACCTACCAGTCCATTGATGGCTTTGGCTTTGCCTTAACAGGGGGCAGTGCTTACCTGATCAATCGCCTGGCAGCCACTGACAGGGCTGCACTGGTAAAAGAGTTGTTTGGTACAGACAGCACAGGCATCGGTATCAGCTATATCCGTGTTAGCCTCGGTGCTTCAGACCTCAGCAATAATGTATTTACGTATGATGATATCCCCGCGGGACAAACGGACACTACTTTACAATATTTCAGCCTCGACCCGGAAAAATATGACCTGATTCCTTTGTTACAACAAATACTCACCGTTAACCCCAACATCAAGATCCTTGCCTGTCCCTGGACAGCCCCGCTTTGGATGAAGACAGCCAATAACTCTATTGGCGGCAGTTTACAACACCAATATTATAGTACCTATGCGCAGTATTTTGTCAAATACATACAGGGTATGCAGGCACAGGGCATCCCGATTGAAGCAGTTACCCCACAAAACGAGCCATTAAACCCGTATAACAATCCAAGTATGCAAATGCTGGCAACGGAGCAGGCCGATTTTGTAGGGAACTATTTAGGGCCAGCCTTTGCTGCGGCCAACCTTACCACCAAAATCATTGCCTGGGATCATAACTGCGATAATACCAGTTACCCGCTAACCGTATTGGGCGATGCAAAAGCCAATAAGTATACCGCCGGCGCTGCCTTTCATTTGTATTCAGGAGATATCAGCGCACTGTCCCAGGTACACAATGCCTTTCCTGATAAGAATGTATATTTCACCGAACAATGGTTACAGGGCCCCAGTACATTTAATACAGACCTGAACTGGCACATGAAGAATTTAATTATTGGCGCCACCCGCAACTGGAGTAAGAATGTGATTGAATGGAACCTGGCTTCAGATCCCAATTACCAGCCACATACGGTAGGAGGTTGTACTACCTGCCTGGGAGCCATTACGGTGGGCAACACCATTACGCGCAATACCAATTACTATGCGATTGCCCATGCTGCTAAATTCGTAAGGCCCGGCTCAGTAAGAGTGCTCACCAATATTACCTATAACCTTCAAAACGTAGCATTCGAAACACCCGATGGCAAAAAAGTATTGATCGTATTAAATGATAATACCAAGGCAGAGACCTTTAACATAGCGTTTAATGGCAAACAGGTATCTGCAACATTAGATGCAGGAGCTGTTGGTACTTTTGTTTGGTAGTGCTATCTTCAGCCTCTAAACGCTATCAATATTCATTATGAAAAAGGTATTGGCTATCGCCTTCTCATTAACCACCTTATTTGCTTCAGCACAGGAAACCGCTTTATTATTCAAAGAGGCCGATAATTTTGAAAGACAACAAAAAGAGCCGGAGGCATTAGACAAGTACAAACAGGTACTCGTTGCAGAACCCACTAATGTAAAAGCACTTGTAAAAGCTACTGAATTAACCTGCTATAC
>Ga0207739_1000005_pt1 | contig 24089 bp, 31 predicted proteins | sample LuqExpMetageno15_FD_187773 | JGI IMG/M metagenome (GOLD analysis project Ga0207739, IMG submission 187773) | Tropical forest soil microbial communities from Luquillo Experimental Forest, Puerto Rico - Sample 15 (SPAdes) | ecosystem: Environmental > Terrestrial > Soil > Tropical forest ... | reverse complement strand
CGGCCCCTGCTGCGAAGAAGGTAGCCGACGCTGCCAAGGAAGCCGCCAAAGAGGCACCCAAGGTAGCCGACGCTGCCAAGGAAGCCGCCCAGAAGGTGCTCCCCGCTGGCCAGCCCAAGTATTACGATGCTGTGTTGCTCGGCGGCATCGATAACGCATCGGCCGGTGACCTGTGGGAAAAGATCTCGCACGCCGCTCTGGTCGAGAAGAAGAAGGACGTTTGGGTGAGGATTACGAGCCCCGGCGGTTCTGCATTTGCCTTCCTGCTCCTGCTTCAGAATGTCGAAGACGTAAAGAAGCAGACCGGCGCACACTTGACGTGCGTGGCCGACGTGCTGGCCGCTAGCGCAGCCTTCTATCTCCTGGAAGGTGTGTGTGACACTCGCATTATGACCGACCGCACCGTACTCTTGGCGCACGGCATTCAGGGTGGCACACAGGGCAACCTCGCTCAGATGGAAGACGAGATGCAGCTCATGCGAGCCCTGGAAGAGATGGTCGCCCCCGAGGCCGCCAGAAAGATGGGCATGACCAAGGCCGAGTTCATGGCCTGGATCTACGGCCGTGACCGCTGGATGGGTCCGGACGAGTCCCTCAAGCGTCGCGCCGTCGATAGGGTAGCCAGCCCGGATGAACTTCCGGCAGCTTCCCCGACCGCAGACCTGCCTCAGGGTGCCAAGGACCCTAACGAGTAACCTAGGGTGTATTGAGGGCATGACCAACCCTCAGACCCTGGTTTTCAACGCAGACACGGTTGATTTTGCCGAAGGAAAGCGCACTCTTACGTGGCTTTGCGGCGACCTCACCGCCCCGCAGATCACCGTCATGGTGCTGGGCCGCAAGATGAACATTGCGAGCCCTGCGAGCAAGTTCCTGATCGAGCTGGGAATCGAGGAAGACTCTCACAAGATTTCCGCCGATATCGAAAACGGGATGTTGATCGTCGAAATTCCGTTCAGGGCAGAATACCTGTCCATGCGCCGCGCAATCCCCGTGGGGCAGCCTTGACAATATCTCTCGCAATCACTATTTTTCCCGCCATGGACGACTCCACGAAGGGTTCGATGCGCCCCAAGGACAAGCATCGCCGTAAGACCACCCGGAAGCCCCGTCAGCTCCAGGCCCGCGCCGCTTCGGTGAAGGCATTTATCAAGAAGTTCAAGCAGGTGAAGCCGTGATTTCGCCCCTTTGGATCGAGTGGGTGAAGACTTCGGCAACCCGCTGGGATACTGATTGCGGGAAATTCGCGTGTGTCCGCCGCCCGACCGGCATGTGGTACGTGTTGTCGGTGCTCCCGGATGGTGAGTTTGCGGAGCGGGTGACCCCCTACGGGACGACCCTGAGGGTCCTAGCGCTGGCCAGGAGCGCCTCAGACGCCATGAAGCAGTTCGACCAGGCCCTCAACAAGAAGATCGCTCATAAGGCAAACCTGGAGGTCTCACGGCCATTCCAGCGTCAAGTTAAGGTGGCTCGTAAGCCGGTCAGCATGGCCTCGCAGGCCGAAACTCTCCGGCTACCGAGCCCCCTGAATCCTACCAAGACCATGTGGGAGGCCGTCTTTAAGCCCAGGGTCGTGGCCAAGTTCGCAGCTCAGGGTGTAATGAGGGCATGTCAACCGCCGACCTCACTTACTGCCTGGCGCGCGAAGAAGGAGCTGCAGCGTGCGAATCCTAGTAGATCTCGACGCCACGCTCGTGGACTCGTTGCCGCACTGGCTTAGGCACATCCACCACGAAACAGGGGTTGGGGCACAGATCGGGGACATCGTTTCCTGGAACATGGCCGAATGCCCGCCCCTCGACCGGCTTGCCCCGGCCGAGATTTACGACTGGCTCCAGCGCCCTGGCTTCATCGCCACCGCCCCCATCATGCACGGGGCCCAGGAAGCCATGGACGAGTTCACGGCTGCCGGGGACAAGGTCTACATCGTGACCGCCCGCTCCGGTCCGGTTTCTGTTCCCGAGACCTACATCTGGCTGAAGTACCACCTTCCGGTCTTCGACTACAAGAACGTGATCTTCTGCTACGACAAGCATCTGATCGATGCCGATGTGCTGATTGAAGACAAGGTGGAGACCCTGGAGAAGTACGCTGAGGCCCACCCTACATCGCTGCGCGTCGGTATCCAGTACCCGTACAACCTGCACGTCAGGCCGGAGACGGCCCAGATGTTCCCCTACAGTCCCCTCGCCTGGCAGAACATCGCCAAGTGGGTCCACCAGTACCGAAAGCTGGTGCGCCCATGATCACCGACGAGCAGATCTGGGCCTTCATCGCTGACTGGGATTGGATGACCGAAGAGGAGCGGGAGGAGCTTCGCCGCACCTATCCGGCCGTCCGCTGGGACCTGACCGTGGACTGGACTCGGGTCGGAGACGCTTTCCGGGTCCTCCAGGGCAAGACCCCCATCATCAAGCCGGCCTAGAACGTTCTGGGCTCAGCAGGCTTCTGGGCCGGGGGCGGAGGTGCTCCCGGTGCAGGCGTCTTAACCGTCGTGGACTCAGAAGCAGCGTCAGCATCGGGGTCAGTTCCGAGGGCAGCGCTGGCGATCATGTTCTTGCCGGTGAGGTGACTAGCCGCCACATTGCCGGTCAGAAACAGCGCCAAACAGGATATCAGGCCCCCCACCAGAGTCGAGTGGACCGCGACGATAGCTGGGTATTTTGCCGTAAGAATGCTGACGCCTGAAATCAAAGCCATAGTGAAGACCGTGATCCAGAGCTTACGGGACTTGTAACCGCCGTCCTTTACGTCGAAACGGGGGATTGCTTTTACTCGTTTGGCCATCACTGAATGTGGAACATGAACTTTAAGAACACTTCCACCCCCACGGTTGCGGCTGCTACGATAACGCCCCAGACGATCTTCCCCTTGATCGACAGTTCCTGGGCGGTAGTGCGGACCTTCCCTAGCTCTAACCACAGAGCATCGACCGACTTCGCTTCAGCCTTTTCCTTGTCTAGTTCGTCAATTCCCCTCTCAAGTTTCTGGGCCCTCGCAGCGATGTCCTCCATTTTGGATGCAGTTACCTGCGCCATTGCTGAAACCGTGGCAAGGCTGGTCTTTGCGTCGTCCAGCTTGCGGTCCAGGTTCTGGAGAGCATCAAAGATTCTCTCAATTTCGTGATTATCGACAGTCATTTCTAATGGTTGCGGGTGCGGGTTTTACAGCACAGGCATACGTTGCTTCACCCAGCTAAGATTGCTGTCAGCGGGGTGAAAACACCACGGCCCCGACCCTTTTCTAAGGGGCCAGGGCCGAGGGGGAGCGTCTATCCACGCTCTTACGGGAGGTCGGCTGCGCCGGGAGCCTCGTTGTTGCTGGTCACTTCGTCGTCAACGAGCATGCCGATGAAGTTGTAGTTGATCTCAAGCAGCGACTTGGTTGCCAGGGCATTGCTGTAGCCGAGGGGGCGGACGCTGTGGATCTTGGCGATTGCGCGACCAGAAACGCGGTCAACGATTGCCAGCTCCAGGTAACCTGAGGTCAGGAGCAGGTCGAGCTGCGGAATGGAGGCAACCTGATGCGGACCTGCATCGAAGATTCTCCAGCCGGAAGCCGACACGGTCACAGGCTCCTGGCCGGTGTATTCGATGGCTGCAGGCGACGTGCGACCGAGGATGTACGCGGTCTGTGCATCGTAGGTAAGGCCCCACGATACGGTGTTGAATGAGCCTACGGGAAGACCGTTAATGTACACGATGCATCGTGCGCCATTTAGAATCTTGCCTGGGCTGTTGGGCTGTGCGGCCATGTGGTATTACTCCTTAAACCTTAGAACGTGGTGCTCGGCTGCGAGGCGGTCTGCTGAACCTGGCTGACGAGGAAGTTGATCGGGATGAAGTAGATGGTGCCGGTCAACTTGATCTCAAGGCTTACGATCATCGCGGTGCCGGTGATCTGGATCACAGCGTTCTTGAAGCCTGCCGGAGCGTCATCGGAGGGACTGATGAGCTTCAGGCGGCGGAAGTCGGCCATGATACCGTCGAGGTAGGTCAGGGCGACTGCTGCCGAGATGTCTGCGGTGGAACCGCCGACGAACTGGTTCTCCATGCGGAGGGCGGTGGTCAGGGCAATGATGTCTGCCGTGTACACAGCCTGCAGAGAGTTGTAGTAGAAGTTGTTATCGCGGCCCCAGGTCGTCTGGTCAGACACGAAGTAGAAACCACCGGTCTGGCTGCGGCGGATCGGGAGGAGGCCAGCCTGCAGTGCTTCTGCAACCTGGGTATCGTTCTGGTCCGAGAAGTCACCCGAAGCGTCAACGATGCCGGAGCAGTTGATGAACTTGTGGGTGATCGAGCGGTAGAACCCTGCTGCCTGGTCAGCGGCGGCGAGCACTGCGCCCATCCACGGCTGCTGCTGGGTGATGTTACCGAACGAATCCTGGCTCTTCACGTCCTGGAAGGTGCAAGCCACGCGATACGATGCGAGATTTGCTGCGCTGGTCTGGTCATTCACGAACGAGTCGCGGACCGAAACAACACCCTGGCGGTTCTTGCGACGCTTGACCGTAGACATCTGCAGCACGTGGCTCTTAACTGCCGCGTTGATCGCTGCGATGGTGTAGGTCGAGCTGGGGTCGGTATCGCCAAGAACGATATCCTGCGATGCATCCTGGCTGAACAGCGGAACCACGAAGTTGCAGTTCACAGCCTGGCAGGCATTGAGCGCTGCCTGGATGATTGCGTTCGTGGTTGCGCCGCGTGCACCACCGGAGAGGTAGGTGAAGTTGGCGTTGACGAGCGGGAGACCTGCAGTCGGGGCGGTAGCAAATGCCACGAGAGCGGTGGCCGCCACTGCCTGGTTCATGCGGTAGGCGTCAGTCTTAATGCGGCCGTTCTGTGCGCCATTCACCGACAGGATGTTGAAGGTACCCTGGTCGAGAGCGGTGCCGGGGAGCGAGCCGAGAACTGCGGTACCCAGCGAGGCCGAGTAACCGGTCTGGCTGTTGATGTACTGTGCTACGTCCGCCAGGCTCTGGAAGTGAGCGAAGGGGACGGTCAGGGCTGCTACGGAGCCGCCGGTCACGCTGGTGGTGATGGTGGACGAGGACACGGTCACAGTGGCCGCAGTCACGCCCGTGCCATTCACGCTGATCTTCAGGCCGATTTCACCGCCAGCGATTGCGTCCTCGCTGACCGCGTCGATCTGACGTGCGTCATTCAGGCTCACCTCAAGTTCGGACGAGGAGACCACGAGAACCGGGGTCGAGCTGGTAGAAACCCAGGTCACCGGAGTGGTGCTGAGCTGATAGGCGTTAGCCGAAAAGCTGTCACCCGAGATGTTGGTCTTGTTCGCAAACTCAAGGCTCAGACCTTTACCGTCCACTACCGCGTTCGAGGTGAACGCGATGGTCACGGGCGAGAAGGACTGAACGTCAGCAGTGGTGGATGCGATGGGAGTCGAGGCCACGACCACCGGAGCAGTAATCACGCCAACCACTGCGCCCGGCTTGTTTGCGTCCGAGAGCTTGGTTGCGGTCACGCTGTTCGCGGTCACGCCGGTAACCACATAGCCACCCACGTTCGCATTGCCTGCGCCTGCGATTACGGACGTTGCGCTGATATTGAGGGTGTCACCGATAACCGGGAGAACCGTCCAGTTGATCGTGCGAGTCACGGTGATTACGTTGCCACCCGGAGCTGCCGTTGCCAGGCTGCCAGCGATGATCACGATGCCACGGTCCGTACCACCAGTCGCGGTCAGGCCAGCAGCCAGTGCGGTGATAGTCGAAACCAGAGAAGCGGGGGTCGTGCCAGCGCTGAGAGCCGAGGGGGCCTGGATTGCGCCACCAGAGAGGTTGAACTGGTAGCTGACCGCGCCAACGTTCGGGATCCAGGTAAAGGGACCAACAGAAGGAGCAACCTGCGGCGAGATCTGGGTCACGTTAAAGTAGATCAGGTTGCCGAGTGCGCCGCCAGACTTCGCGTCCAGGGTAGCGTAGGCTGCGCTGTTGGTATCAAGAACGGCTGCGCTGGCCTTGGTCGAGGGGTTGGTCTTGACGACCAGGATGGCGCTGGGGCTGCCAGTGATCAGGGGGTCGTTCGAGGGATTGGCTGCTGCGAGGAAGGCGTCTACGATCTGGCCGGAGGTGTACTTGGCCACAACGCTCTGGGCCTGGTCTGGACCGAAGAGGTTCAGGCTCAGGTCAGTTTCCTGGCTGTAGTCGGGGCCGGAATCGGCCTCGCCCATGATCAGCACAACGCCAGTGGACGAAAGGCCGCTCTGCACAGACTGGATCTGCAGCGACGGGTAAGCGCCCGGAATGACAAAGGTGCCGTTCGTGTTAGTAAAAGACTGGGCCATTTTCTAGACTCCTAGAGACAAAGATTGCCATTAGTTGCAGGCACCTGCGTGTTCTGCCTTAGAGCAGAGGAGGCAGTTGCCAAGTTCGGATTTACCAAGGAGCGCACCTGTGCCGCCTGCGCGCTTGGCGTTAGTCATCTGATGGACCGGGGCTGCCGGCGCCGGGTGAGCCGGAGCCTTGAGGCTCATACCGGGCTTAGCTGCCATCGGGGCGATAGGCTGGGCTGCCACTGCACCGATCTTCGCTGCGCCGGTCATACCGCCCGCGTGTACGGGAGGCTGCTTCGGGGCTACGGCCGGGAGCTTGCCCTTGCCAGGAAGCCCCTTCTTCATGCCCGGGGGAGCCGAGATGGCGCCACCGATATCGTTGTGGGGACCGCTCATGTTGTTCGAGGCTGCTGCGGCCTGCTTGGTCGCGGACATCGGGAGGAGGCCCTTGCCCAGCTTGCCCGACTTCTGAGGAACGCCCGCCACTTCCTTGACGACCGGGCCGTTCTTCTGGGGCACGCTAGCTACTTCCTTCACCACGGGGCCGTTCTTCTGAGGAACGCCTGCCACTTCCTTCACCACGGGACCAGACTTCTGGGGAACGCCTGCGACCTCGTCCTTGCCCAGCTTGGTGCCGACGATGCCAGGGTTCTTGCCCTCGCCCTTCTTGTCGGGAGTACCTGAGGGCTCTGCGCCGTTCTTGCCAGCCTTCTGGGGAACGCCAGAGACTTCAGCAGGAGCCTTCTCGCCGGACAGCTTCGGGGTGCCAACTACGCCAGCAGACTTGCCGCCTGCGAGCTTGGTGCCCACGATACCGGGGTTCTTGGCCTCACCCTTCTTGTCGGGAACGCCTGATGCCTCAGTCTTCGCTGCGGGAGCTGCTACCTCGGGCTTGGTCTCGTCCAGCGGGCTGGGCTCAGACTTCTTCTCGGGGTGCGACGGAGCCTTCAGACTGCTGGCCTTGGCCGGGAACTTCGTCACTTCGGCAGGCTTAGTCGTCGGCTTCGGCTGCAGCTCAGGGAACTTACCCGGACCGTAACCAGGGCCACGACCAACCATCGGGCTCAGGTGCTTGTAGAACGCCTTCTCGATCACGGCGCGACGGGCAAAGTGCTCGTTGGCCTTAAAGAGTGCGTCTTCAGACTTCGCCATCTCGCTGATGCGATTACCGTTGTGGTAAACAACGAAACCATCGCCTGCCTTGGAAATACGGTAGCGGTGCTGGCCTACCATTCCGTACATGCTGCCGCCCTCAGACTTCTTCCATTCGATGCCCGGGGCCGGGTCCTTGATGTCTACCTTCATGTCCGGCTTCTCCTCGTGACCGCGATCCGGTGCGTCGTGACCGCCGATGGGGGAAGACGACTCTTCTGCGTCGTTTCCTACGCTATCGGTGGACATCTCTTCGGGCTTCTTGTCCAGGGGGCCACGGCCAGAAACCTCGCCGACCTCGTCCTGGTGCTCAACTTCAGAAGCGGCCTTAGCGCCGGTCTCGTTGAAGGTCTCGCCCTTCTTAATCGGGTTTGGCTTCCAGTCACCACCAGCCTTGCGCTCTGCGCCACACTTGCAGCGTTCGAGCTTGGTAGTTCTACCCTCAGAAGGATACTGATCGTAGTGATTGATAGTGCCAGCCTTAGACGGGTCTGCCACGTGCTCGTGCTTTTCTTCGGCCTTGCCCATGCTGCACTTGCACATCGCGCTCTTGCAAAGCTTGCAAAGGGGCTTGCCTACGGGCTTTTCCATCTTTTCACTGTTAGCCATGATTTCACCACCATTACTTGGTACGCCGCTGACCGGGCTGCCTGCATTGCCCATGTCGCTACGCGAATTTGAATTCTGAGAGCCGCCGCCAACCGGGTTGACGCCTGCGGACTTATCGAAGTGCTTGCCCTTGTCGGCCGCGACGAAGTCAGCGCCCACATCCTTCGGAATACCGAGGGTGCTGTGGCCGTGCTTAGCGGCTTCCATGGCGCGGTGCTGCTTGCCAGAGACGCTGGGCTTGGCCAGGGGCTCTGCCTTGGCGACCTTCTTGGCCGGACCGCTGTTGGCATCTTCCGCCGGAGGCTTGGATGCGATCTTACCGACCGGAAGCTCACCCTTCTCGCTAGACATCAGGTTAGAGGACACGCCTTCGTTGGGGCCCTCGGGGATCACCTGGGGACCATTACCGACAACGCTTTCGCCGATGCCCATTTCCTTGCGGAGGTTCTTCTTTTTGCTGGCGAGCCTGGAGGGTGCCTTCTCTTTGATCTTGTGAGCCTCGCCAAACTCGCCCTTGGTGCGGAGGCGCTTGTGCTCACGAGCCTTCTTCGGGTCCTTCTCCTCGGAGAGAACGATGGACTTCTCCATCTGACGGTTGGCTTCTGCCTTGGTCGTGGGAGCCGGCTTGGGTGCCTGAATTTCCTTGAGAGTCTTCTCGCGGGCGGCCTTGCGCTCTTCGCCGGAGACTTTGGCGCCTACCGGGAAACCATCCTCGTCGGTAGCCTTCTGGACGGGCTTCTTGCCAGAGTGCGTGCCGCAGAAGGTCCCCTTCGTGGGGGCGCCACAGGCAGGATAGGAACAGTTTCCCTTCTCCAGCTCTGCCTTCGCCATCTCATTGAGGCAGGTGCAGGAACCGGGAACGTCTTCCTGGTGGCAGATCGGGCACAGGTCGGGCATGTGGTGCTTCTCGGCGTCTGCCTCGACGGGCTCCTGGGCGCTGCCTACCGGATTCGGTGCTTCGTGCTGTACGCGACTGATTGCAAACTGCTCGTGCTGGCCGGGCTCGGTGTGGGGCTGAACACCCATTTCACCAGCCTCGTGCGTGCCGGGTTCTTCGTGGATGCCTTCCGCCTTGGAGAGTTCGCGCTGACGCAGCTCGACCAGCTTCTGAACGAAGGTATCTACGGCGCCCTTGATCTTCTCGTCAAGAAGGGCCTGAACTTCAGCAATAGTGTAGTCGCTCACGCAGGTCACTCCGCTAGGGAATAGCAACCCCAAAGATTGCCACTGTTTAGATACCCAATGTGGTCTTGATGTAGTTCGCGATGGTCATATGACCAAGCGAGTTTATGTTGTCGTCAGTCGGGCCATTCAAATAGAGTGGGTTCACGTTTGGCGGGCTGCCGGGATCGGTTATCAAAGTGTAGAGGTCAAGCAGGGTTAGACCGTGCAAAGAGGCGTAAGCCGTGATACTTGCGTTGATAGCATTAAGCATTGTGGTCTTGGCAGAAGTCCATAGCGCAGACTGCCCGGCCCCAAAAAGGGTCTGCGGATATACGGTAATGCCTGCGGCTCGGGCATTGTCCCAGAGCGCCTGAATATCAGCCCAGATCGTCGCAGCGGTATTGGAGGTGATCCAGGACTCTACCTGATCGCTAAAAAGAACGTTGACCATGCCAAGCTGCGAAGTCAGATGGGTGAATCCCTTTCCTGCAATCCAGGTAGACCAGATAACTGCGGCGTTGTCCGAGACACCAGCCTCGTGTGCGAAGTCGTAGTAGGCGCGCGGAGTCGTGGTCCAGGTGCGCGCCTGCAACAGCATCGGCCACGGGACGTAAGTCCCCGAGGCATTGCTGTTGTTGTCGCCGAGGACGGCTACTCTGAATCCAGTCCCTGCATCGGTAGACGATGAACCATCCAAAACAGCGTTGTGGTTGGGCCCGGCATTCCAGCGCGTAAGCCAGGTGCCTTGTCCGAAAGAGTCGATGGTATTGAGAGTTGCAGGGGCGACCGACACCTTGTTGACGCCAGGCGCACCGCCACTCTGCAGGGGGATAAAGATCCCATCGCTATATACGGCGGCCGAGCCGTCAGCCCCGCTGAAACCAGTGAGGGAGTGGTAACCCGGACCGAGATTGCTTGCCGCACTTTCGCCCAAGCCGCCCGTTGTCACTAGGCTGTGACCACCCGTATGGTTGTAGACTGCCATATTGACGCTAGAGAATGTTCCTCTGCAGTAAATGGAGTCGTTGGCATTGAACGCCCCCCAAGACATCGACGTTCTGAACGTCGAGTATTGGTTGTCGGAAACAGAGCGGGCAGTGCACAATCCCGAATAGGCTGCCTGATCGTTAATGTCTGATGCAAAGGCTGCTGGGATGGTAAATGTGAAATAGTCGCCGCCTGCATTGGCAGGCGCGAAGCCGTTGGAGATGGCTGGACGCCCTGGATACAGAAGGAGGCCTGTACCGCCCGGATTGTTCACTTCCCAGGTAGAGCCCCAGATGGTGACAGTACCGCTGCCCGTCCAGGACGGAAGAACACCAGCGACCGGCGTGGCATCGACCTGACTGTCCGCGAAGGCGATGACGCCCTTTACGTCGGTAAGCGGGGTGATGATGCCAGGGATGAAAGCCATGCAGCGATAGAAGCCATTGCCATAAGCTTCGATACGCCCAAAACATCCGTCTATATCGGCACTGCTGTTACCTACCAGGCCATGTTCGATATCGAAGGTCGCCCACTTCGCGAAGCTAGTGCTCTCCGAGATAGTGATCCACTTCGGCCCGCCGGCCGTGTACTTCGCAAAGGTGCAGATCCAGGCACCAACGTAAGAGGCGGCCTGGCTGAAGTTGAATCGCACGTAGTGAGCTGACGTGCCAGAGAGCGTGACCACCGAAGCGGTAATATCCGTACCTTCGACGGGCGACTGGGCGGTGTGGTCCGCCGCACTGCAGCCCGTGAAGGTGAAGAACGAGTTGAGGTTGAGGCAGTCGTACCAATACTGATTCGACACATCGATAAGAAATCCATTCTGCTCAACCCTCACAGTATTGGCTGGGCAAACACGCAGCGTACCGTTCCCCAACTTCACGTAACTCGGGGTGCTGTTGTAGCCGAGGGCACGCACCACCGAGAAGGTGTTGCCGTGAGCGTCGGAGACAGACGAATAATAGCCCGGGGTCAGGTTGGCGGTGGCGAAGTTGAGGTCGAAGTAAAATGATGCTGCGACCTGCAAAGCTGCAATACCTGCGGTCCCCGAAGACGGAGTGCACTTGATGGTGACGCTCGCAGGACCGTTCGGAGCCCTATAGGAGGTCGTAGCGCCGAAGGGCGGAGTGAAGATGCCGCCTGCTCCCCCATCACTCCAGGCCAGGGTTGGGGTTCCCGTACCAGTGACCGTCGCGGTGTAGGCTACGGTGCCATAACTATCTGCAGTCGTCACGGCCGGCGAGACGGTGACAGCGGTCGGGGTCGGCACCTCTTCCGTTCCTGTAGCTCCAACAGCCTGAAGCGTGGGTAGCGAGGTTTGCCCCGGATTGGGGCGACCATCCATAGTCCACAGGAGGTCGTCGGTGTTGATTACGCTCACGGCTTAACCCCGGCGTAGTTCGGGCCGAGGGGCTCTGCGGGAGTGCCACCGTCCGAAATGAGGATCTGGGGGACCACACCCGCGAGGGCCTTCACGCGAAGCTTGGGGTAGCGGATCTGCGTGTAACCTTCCAGGGTGTAGGAGCGCTGATAGCGGGCCTCAACATCAGCGAAGTTCTTGCTGAAGTCCGACTTGGTGAAGCTGGACATCTCGAATCCACGACCTTCCAGGAGGTCTTCCTTGAAGGCCATGAGACAGAAGGCGACGATGGAGTCGAGGACGATCAGATGCCAGGGCTCGGAGATGACGTGTAGCATGATGCCATACGTCTCCTTCATCCTGGTCGATTCGAGGGTCAGCAGTCCGTTAGGGTTGGGCTGAATGACCGTGCAATTGGTGAAGTCGTCGTTGATACCGTCGGCCAGCTCCAGGCCGCCGTCGATGACAGCGAAGATCGGGTACTGGTTGCCGGAGGCGGTCTTCACCGCCATGGTACCTGCGAAGATGTAGGCGTTGGCCAGCGAGTCCGGGAGAACCATCGTGCCTGTTGCGGGATCGAAGGACACGGGCGTAAAGGGCTCGGTCACGGCCTGCGGGGGCAGATTGACGGTCTCAGTCGGATTGTAGTGGATGTCGCCGAGGGTCTCGTACTGCTGCTGCGCGTTCAGGAGGGCCAGGGTGATCATGGGCGGCCCGTCCGACTCAAGCGCTACGTTCCAGTAAACCGGAATATCGGTGCTCAGGAACCACTTCTTGGCCTGCTCTGCCCAGGACTTACCGTAGGGGCCTGCGTTCACAGCCGGATTGGTCGAGTTGGTGGCCAGATCGTATTCTACGTTTTTAAAAATATAGTCCAAGGCCCAGCTATGCTCACCGCGAAGTGCAGCAAAGCTAAGGTCCAGGAAGGACTTGATGATCAAGGCGCCCTGCTGGACGCCAAGAGCTTCAGTGGGAGGTAGAACGCTGGGGAGGAACGCCATAGCCCTAAGATTGTGGTTAGGCGCTACGCTTTATGGCCGAAATCTTGTCTGCGGTGAGTCGAAGCAGGTCACACAGATCGTCAGTGCTGGCCCTGTCTCCGGGGAACTGCTCGGCGAAGGATTCGGCCAGCGAGGCGAGAACGGTGATCAGAGTCGAGGAGGAAGTCTGCAACCAGCGATGACGGTATCCGGTCGGCGCCTTGCCGTCCTTGATTGCCTTGAACATCTCTTGTCTCAGAGCTGCACCTATCTGCAAGGAAACTCGATTATTTTTCGTCCATTCCTTGAAGAATTCCACGGCGAGCTTGAGTTCGTTCTCACTTGCCATGAGAAGAAGATTGTCGCTACAGGATGCCGCGAACGATGTCGTCCATGATCCTCGGGATAACCTCGCGTTCGAGCTGCTCAACTGCCCAATCGTAGGTCTTCTGGAGGAGCGCTCGGCCCTCAATTCCGGGGTACATCCACTTGCCCGAGCCCTTCTGTTTTGAGCTGGCAATGCGGAATGTCATAATCGACTTGACGGTCTTGGTGTTCCCCTTCTTGTCCTTCATCGCCTTCTGGTAGACTGTTACCCCGTTCAGGTGTGGGATGCCGGTCGTGCCCTGGCGCGGCTGGCCGACGGGGCCTCGACCCTGGCCCGGACCTTCCTTGGTCTTCAGTGGAGTCTGCACGTTGAACTGGCGGATCTTGCCCAGCTTGGGGTTGCCCTTCTCGTCGGTCTCGATCTTGTCCCAGGAGGTGCCCTGCTTCTTCAGGGACTTCTTGATGGCGTTCTGGAGGTCCACCGCCTCGGGGCTCAAGCTGGCTGGGCCCTTGTTGTGCCCTTTCTTGTCCTTGGGGTTGTGCTCAAAGGGGACGATCAGGTAGCGGCTGCCGTCCTTGGCCGTCTTTGCCTTCTTGGACTTGATCAGGTCATCGATCATCTCGTGCTGGGGCATGCCGTCCTCAATCCAGTGGGCGGGCTTGTCCAGGATGATCATCCAGACGTTGTCCCTGAGTTCAGGCTCACGGAGGTTTTCGATGTACTTGTCGCGCGAAGAGTGCAGCTCGTTCTGGGCCAGCTCCAGCAGGTGGGCGTAGCTCTGCTTGGTGAGGCGGTCCACAGCCTCTTCCACAGCCTTCTTCACGGACCCCTCAATCGACCTGTCGATCTTGAGGAGGTCCTCGATGTCAACATTTATAAAGAACAACTTACTTCCCCTCGGGCTCGCGGCTGGAGATGGGGTGATCATCGTTGCTGCGGACCATGCCCGAACGCACACCCTTCCAGGAGGGCTTGCCGGTATCGGGCTCGATGACCTTGATCTTCCCGTCTTTGATGGCACCCGGGAGGAACTTGAGGTTGCGTGTACGACTACCAGGCAGGCCGAACTTCTTCTTCATGGGCTTGGACTCGGGGGCCTTCTCGGCCAGGCCAAAGGTCTGCGAGCCGACGGACTCTGCCTCGCCGGACTGAACGGTGGCGGTCTTCTTCACGGGCTCGGACTTGTCGAGAACATCGGGGCTCACCGTGGCGTGGATGTGCGTCTCCCCTCGGTTCTGAGCCTCAACGAAGCGATGGTGACCGTTGCCTAGCTCGTAGCCCTTCTTGCCCTTGCGGCGGTAGAGGACGACGGGCCCCTCGGTGACACTCCCCCTCCCTCGACGGATGTTGTCATGGGCTTCGGCGAGGTTCTTGGGATCAGGACGGATGTGCTTCATGGGGACCATCAGCGGCTCCGCCTTCTTCATCTCCTTGTCCTCAGGCTCGGCATGCTCCTGGAACCAGGCTCCGGCCTGGGCCAAGGATACCTCGTCGGCCTCGGAGCAGGAGGTGCGGAACTTCTTCTCCATCGCAGACGCGCGGGTGTGTGCGTCGTCATACGACATGCCACGGGACATCAGTTTGGATTCTAGAAGCTCATGTAGGGCACAAGCCGATACGTCCATTGAATTATGAGAATTTTCCAGCCAGATTTCGTTCTCAGGGACCCAAGAGTATCGACCATGGTTACCGCCCTCAGTGTATTCGATATCCACGTTGTCGCGGATGAACGAGCCATCGACCAAGTACACTTTGTTCCCGAGCAGTTCACCGATCAGTTCCTTTGGACAATCCTTTGCTTTTGATGTGTCGATTTCTTCGGACTTCGCCACCGCTACTACACCCTGGCCCGGCTTGAATCCGGCGTTGGCCGCGCTGTTCAGGTGCTGCGTGAGCATCGCGTGAACCTGGGCTCCCTGCGGATGTGCCTTCAGCGCCGTCAAGAACGGGCCGTGATTCATGTGCTGGGTGATGAACTTGCCGCGTGCCGGGGTCCCCTTAGGGATCGCCTTGAGGCCGCCCATGAAGCCTTCGACGGTGTTGTGAAGCTGGGGCGGATGCACTGGAGGAGTGAGATTCAGCTCAGCCTTCTGGACGTGCTGCATGCGGTCCTTTAGGAAACCGACTCGCGCACCTCCCACATCAGGATGTTTGGGGTTCGGTAGCTCGCGAAGCATCTGGTCGCGCTTGCCCGCCTCATTGATGCGACCGTGGATATCGGCCAGGCGGGTGGCGGGGAAGTCGCGACCCTTCTGGGCAAGTTCTGAGGTGTGGGGAGCCACGATGACCTCGTGCTCCAGAGTGTGACGAGCCATTCCGACGGGATCCTTGGGGTCAACGCTTCCGAGCTGCTTGGGGATGGCGTGGATGTGCTTCTCGGGAATCCAGGCTGACGCCACCATGGGCGGATGCTGCATCTCGGCGTACTGCTCGCCGAAATTCTTGGCAGTCATGTATCTCGGGGTCCAGGAAGTTTCCTGGGGCTGGTCAACGTGCGTCTGCCCGACCGATGACTTGTACTCCTGCCTGCCCATGCCACGGTGGAGGAGGAATTCGACCTCGCCTGCGTGGTTGCGACGGGTCTTGGTGGCTGCAGTCAGTTTGTTTAGGGCTCGCTGGCGCTCGTGGCCTTCCATGCGGGGAAAGTATCCACGGTCAGCGTTCTTAGTCCCACCAGCAACCCAGGAGTCGGCGTGCTTGAGATCTCCACCCATCGCAGCCTTAGCTGCCTGGGGGTTGTAGGGCAGCTTACGCTGCAACGACCCCTTCGCTAGACCCTCGCTCTTTCCAGTCCAAAACGCTGCGCCCTGTTGAGTGCGGAGGGTAGATGGCTGGATTTCCTTGCCCGTCTCCTTCGCTGCCAGGCTGTACATATGGCGAGCAATGCCCTTGCGCTGGTGACGTTCGTGAACCCAGGTGTCATCCGACACGAGGGAGCCGTCAGGCATGTGCGAGAAGTTCACCGAGCCAACGCGATCATCGCCGGACCTGGCATATTCATCCGGATGAAACGCACCTACGGTCGTGTAGTCGGGACCGTGTGACACCTTGAAAGTGTAGCCCTGAGATTCTGGACTAGGCTGCTCGCTCTTCGCCACCGCTTTTGGGGCTGGCTCTTCGGCCGGTTCCTCCTTCGGGGGCGGTTGGAACTTGGGGTCAAAACCCTCTGCTTTGGGCTGCGAGGCCTCGGGCTTGCCGAAGATATCGTGGGCGACGGCGATCAGCTCCTGGCTGATAAGCTGAATGGTCTGATAGACCTCGGGGCGCTGCTGCTTCAGCTCCTCGATCTGGGGCATGAACTGCTTGACGGTCTGGAGCGCCGTCATAATGCCGTGCTTGATCGCGGATTCGTGACGGGTGCCAGTGGCCTGCGCCTGGGCGTGGTCGTGGAAGTGGTCCTCGAACGACTTCTCGTCCTTCGGGGCGACCGCCTGGATAGGCTCCTCGTGGTCACCAGCCTGGGGAGCGGGCTGGGCCTGCTCTTCGGCCTTCTCGAACTTCAGGTACTCCTCAACTTCCTTGGAACCGACCGACTGCTTCTCGTGGGCCTCCACCGCAGCCTTGATCTCGGGCTCCAGGTCGGGGGTGTACATCACAATGCGATTCTTCCCGCGCAGCTTGGCTACCAGGAGGGCCTTGGCGCTATCCGACAACTTCATACCTACACCGATAGACACGGTGGCGCCCGAGGCGCTCTCGTAGGTCTCACAAAGACCGGGCAATTCGGACAGGTGCTTAGGATCGATGGCGATACGACCCTCGTCACCACCGATGTTGATGACCTCGCCCTGCGTACGCTCGCACCACGAGCGGAAAATCTCGTTTCCGGCGTCGATTTGCTGAGAAATCTTGCGGATCTTGTCCGGCTGGTCTTCCAGCTCGGCGCGACCGACCAGTTTCCCGATCCCATCGCCGTCGAACGTGATGAAAACTTGCATGTTGGGGGTTTTGTCGGCCAAAGTCGCGCTCCAAAAGAGGAATCCCCTCTAAGATTGTGTCTTGGGGTGTAGTTAGGGCATGAACGTCCCCCTTATCCTTCTCGCTGGCGAGGCCGGGTCCGGCAAGGACACCGCCGCAGCGGCAATTGTCAACGAATTCCCCGAGTTGAACCCGGTCGCCATCGGTCAGGCCGACGAAATCAAGAGATTTGCTGGGTTTCTGTTCGACTTCACCCCCGCGCAGCTCTGGGGGCCGAGCGAAAACCGCAACACCCAGGATCCCCGCTGCCTTTCCAGCCCCGCCGACCTCTGGGACAACGCAACGGAGCGCGCCAACAGCGGAAAGACGGCCAAGTGGATCGAGAAACTGGGCCACGAAAAGGCCGGAGAGGTCTTCGATAGCTGGTTCGAGGGTCTGGACAAGGCCTATCGCTACACTCTCTCGCCCCGCGTCGTCCTCCAGACCCTCGGAACGGAGTTCGGACGCTCCCTCGATGCCAATGTGTGGAGCAGACTGACCCTGGACACCGCCTTCAGGGCGCTCAACGGCGGCTATCTCTACACCCGGAGCGGTGGGCTGGTCCCCGAGAACATGAACCACGACCTCGTGGTCATCACCGATGGTCGTTTTCGTAACGAAGTGCTCAATGTCAAGCGCGCTGGCGGCCTCACGATGCTGATCAAGCGCTTTCCGACCAAGAAAAGTGGCGGTCCGGGCATCAAGGACCATGCCTCGGAGGCCCTCAGCGCCATCCCGAACTTCTGGTTCGACGTGATCCTCGAAAACAACTTTGAAATCGACCGCTCGTATTTCGAGCAAGAAGTCATCGACTACGTTTCTGGCGCACTTTACCCCTAAGGAGCACACATGGCGACCAAGAAGAAGGCAGCAAAGAAGACCACCAAGTTCTACGCAACCATCGAGAAGATGATCTCGGAGTCGGCACACAAGGATGTCCTGGCTCAGGTTCGAGACGAAGAGGGCCACTACCTGGAAGACGCTTATAGCCAGCTTGCCACCCTGGAAGGCGCTGTCCGCGAGCTGTACACCGCCGCGCACTGGACCGCAGACCGTCCGGTTGAGTCTGTCAGGCTGTGGGCCAACGTCCGCGATGCTGCTGGCATCGCACCCGGCAACTCGCCGACCCCGATCCCGGCCCCTCCGAGCCCTGAGGCCCTGGAGCTGCAGCGCATCAAGAGTGAGTGGAAGGCCTTCGTTGAGAGCAATCGCGTCAAGCGCGAGGTTGTGGGCCGCCGCTGGAAGCTGAACAAGTGGTACGTGCTCGGCGCCTTTCTGGGTGTGCTTGCCGCCTACCTCCACCACCTGTACGTGATCGGCGGCTAGCAATGCGTCCCTGGTGGATCGTGAGTCTTCTTGTGATGGCTGCGATTGCAGGGTGTATCTCGTTAGGAGCCTGGGGCTACTACTTCTTCCTGGCCTCCAGCATGGGTTGGGAAGTACCCATGACTACTACGATTATGGCGTTGATCCAGGTAGGTATCGCATTTTTTGCCGCAATCACGTTCACGAAAGGAACGAAACCATGAGCCGCCCCATCACCCGCGCAGCATTCCGCTACCTCGTCAAGATCACCGAGCCTCGCGCAGCCGAAGCCCGGGAGCGCCGCCTGGCCGAAGAGGCCAGCGCCAAGCAGTTGAAGGCTCAGAAGGCATTCATCGCGAACCTGGAACGCCACAATATCTCCGATCCGCTGGAGGCTGCCGTGGCCAAGTTCAAGGCCGACAACCAGGCTGCAGCGCTGGCCCCGAAGCAGCTCAAGGTCGAGGATGGTGTCTACATTTCCGGCTCGGTGCTTCGCGAGCGCAAGGACGAGGCCGAGCGCTCGATCCGCAAGGCCCGCAAGGACGAGGTGGCATAGCCATGGACTACCAGCAGAGTAAGAGTCTCTTGCCGCATGCCGAGCAGCTCCTGAAGGAACTGATGCTCCGGACCTCGCGTTCGCCCCGGCTGGACGAGATGCACTACTACGACACCTTCGTTGAGATCATGGAACGCCTGTACAGGGCGGAGCAGACCGTCGAAGCCCTGCAGGACGAGAGCAGCAACTTGGAGCTGGAGAACGAGGAGCTGCGCGGTCAAGTAGATGATCTGGAATTCGACTTGCGCCAACTCAAGACAAAGCTGTCCGCCAAATCGGAGGGGTGAATGGCCTTTCAGTGTCTGCACTGCACCGCGTCGTACGTGGAGGCGGAGCCTTTGATTGGCGGGGGTTTCCGGTGTCCGAATTGCAAGGCTTCGATCTCGCCTTCGGACCTGGAAGCCCTCTACGGGCCCGTGACCAAGGGAGCCGCTCAGTTCACCTGCTACCGCTGCGCCGGTCACAGCTTCTTCGGGATGACCGGACAGCTCACCGAACTCGCGCACAATTTCTGGCACTGTGATGTGCCCGGTGGCTGCAAGGCTCTTTACGTCTTCCCGGTGAGCACCATCGAGAAGCAGTGCGCCTTCTCCCTGGGCAAGGTAGGATGTAAGGAAACAGTCTACGTTGACACTACCGAAGATATCGCAAACTCGCAATTCTACTGCATGTCTCACGCAATCCCTAGCATTTTCATGGGGAATCACCAGTGCACACACCAGCGCTTCATGGCTGCTGACTACCGTTTTGGTCCCCTGGAAGAGTGGAAGTGTCTCGACTGCACAGTGTGGTATCATGCGAAGTACGCGGACTATCGCCCAACTATGCCCATGCCTCCTCCAAAATATTCTGTGGTCCCTAACCAGGCCGCCGCTCGGCAGACTCCTGCGCCCAATCCCTTCCTGAACAACACGACCCCCAATCCGTTCGCAGCTCCGATGGGTCTGGGTGCCGCCATCGCTGCGGCCATGGGTGGCTGGCACGGCGGGCTGCTCAACACGGATGACGAGCCGATCACCCCGACACTGCCGCCCAAGCCGGCGGGTCGCTGCACCCAGTGCAAGCGAGAGCTATCTGCGACGATGGACGCCTATTACGGGAGAGATTTTGACGAAGCGGCCAAGTGCTCCCCTTGCCGAGCGGGGAGGCGGCATTGAAGTACCACATCTTCTCGGACATTCACGCGGAGTACCCGAGCAACCGCTACGACTTCCTTGCCACCTTCGACCACTACTACAGCGAGGGCCAGGGAGCAGATGACACCTGCATCCTCGCGGGTGACATCGGCAATCTCGCGCGCCCGCACGGGACCGACCTGCACAACCTACTCGTCTACATCGGGCGGCACTTCAAGACTACCCTCTACGTCCCCGGGAATCACGAGTTTTGGGGCTCCAGCATCCGTGCTGGTCAAATGGTCCTGGACGACTGGCGGATCCCGAACGTCACCATCCTCAGCCCCTGGAGGCGCATGGAGGGCCTGGATGGTCGGCCCATCGTCGGCGCCACCATGTGGTTTCCCCACGGCTGGGATCCCCAGACAGAGCTGTGGCATCCAGACTTCGAGCGCATTGCCGACTGCCGCTGGGAGGCTCCCGATCAGTTCTCTCTGTTCGAGGATGTGGTCGCACGGCACATCGAGAAGGGGAGCGTTGTCATAACGCACCACTCTCCGCATCGTGACTCGATTCCCCAGATGTTCCAGAACGACGACAACAACTGGTTCTTCAACGTGGATATGAGCCGGTACATCTACGAGAAGCAGCCAGCGCTTTGGGTCCACGGGCATACACACAGCCCCTTCGACTACACGGTCGATCAGACCCGCGTTTACTGCAATCCCAGCGGCTACGCAAACGAAGACGCAAACCCACAATTTTGGAGGAGGGTTGAAATAGAATTGCCATGAAACTCGGCTTCTCAGGCTCCCGCAACGGGATGAATAAGTTCCAGCACCACTGGTTCGAGCGCCTGGTCAAGCGGTTCGAGCCGGAGTGGCTGCTCCACGGGGCCTGCCAGGGGGCCGACGAGACGGCGGTGGTGATCATGCGCGACCTCTGGCCCAAGCAGTACGTGAAGGCTTTTCCGCCCGTAGTGAAAACGTACCTGAGCAAGTACAGCCTGGACCTGAGCCACGTTATCGAGCCCCCCAAGGACTACCTCGTCCGAAACGACCTGATTGTGGCAGCTTGCGATTTCTTGATTGCTACCCCTTCCCCCGAGTCCAAAGGCACCCGGTACACAATCTCTCGCGCAAGGACGGCCAGAAAGCCCGTGATTGTGATTGAGATTGACAGCCTGAGGGCGTGGAGTTAAGATGGGCACCATGAATGCCACCCTCCTCTGCAAGCGAAAGATCCGGTTCACCAAGGCCGACATCGGCTGCTACTCCGACTCGGTCAACGGCCACGAGTGGCTGCGCCAGCGGCTGGCCTCCATGGTCCAGGAGTGCGACGCGGAGATTGCCAAGTCCCTCCGGGGCGAGATGCCCGACGACTCCTGGGACGAGGATGCCGCCCTCGACCTGCTCAACGAGCACACCGACAACGACCTCGTCTGGACCTTCTACGACGGCAACCTGATGCTCACCCCCATCGAAGACAACGAGGAGGAGTAACCATGGCTAAGAAGCCGACCGTCAACGAAGCTGGAGAGAAGACCCTTCGCCGTCGCTACCCGGAGCGCTACCCGGAGACTGTCACCGTGCCGGAGGCCGTCACCGTCGAGCTAACCCCGGAGCAGCTCGAATGGCTCCTCAGGGCGGCCAAGAATCAGGTCACCGCGCTCGACACTACCCTCGCCGGCTTCACCAAGCTGAGCGGCAAGCAGCAGGACGCGCGTCGGCCGGAGTTCGAGCGCCTCCTCACCGCCCTCGAACTGGGCGAGAAGGTCGTCTTCAGCCTCCTGGGGGTCAAGTGAACGTCATCCTCGCACTGGAGGAGATCGAAAAGGCAGCCCAGGGCAACGCGCGCCTGGACATGCTGAAGCGGTGCGACGAGGCCTGCGGCGACCTCCGCAAGACCCTCTTCCTCGCACTCTCCCCTACCGTCACCTTCGGGATCAAGAAGCTGCCAAAACCCCAGAAGCGCGGGATCGGTCCGGTGTCGGATGACCAGTTCATTCGTGAGATGTTCCCGCTGCTCGGAGAACTTCGGGACCGGGTAGTGACCGGCAACGACGCCCAGCTCGCCGTATCGGCCGTCCTGGGGCTTTTCACGCCCGTCCAGCTCAAGTGGGCCGAGCGGATCATCAAGCAGGACCTCCGCCTCAACCTGGGAGCCAAGGACGTGAACAACGCCCTGGGGGCGAACACCGTCCCGCTGTTCGAGGTCCCGCTGGCCACCGACTACGCGAAGGTGAAGGAGAAGGACTTGAGGGGGGTCTGGTTTTACCAGCCCAAGCTGGACGGCGCCCGAGCTGTTGCGGTGTTGCCTCCACACGGTGGACGGGTGGTGCTTTTGAGCAGAACCGGTAAGGAATGGGGCAGCTTGGAGAGCATCCGGAGTGTACTGCAGTCCTATAATACCCAGCGTGATGGGGACGACACCCTGCACCTGGACGGAGAAGTGGTGAGTCTTGTCAACGGTCGGATCAACTTCCAGGCGATCCAGAAGGTGATGATGGCGAAGGACGGCCGGGAGATCGGTGAGCTGAACTACTTCATCTTCGACGCTGCCACTGCGAGTGAATGGAGTTATCCACAACTTGCCTACAGCCAGCGGCTGGAGCAGGCCACCAAACTCGCCATCAAGTTGAATAACGAGTTCAGCACCCGCATTCAGCCTATCCCCTCGGATATGTTCCAGGATCCGAGCGTGGAGAACCTGCGGACGGTCTGCGAGAAGTTCGTCGCCCAGGGTTTTGAGGGGGCGATGATCCGTCGGGCCAACCTGCCTGTGGAAAACAAGCGGAGCAAGTCCCTGCTCAAAGTGAAGACCTTCCAGGACGCCGAAGCAGTAGTTGAAGGAATGGTCGAGGGCACCGGGAAGCTTCAAGGGAGCCTCGGTGCTCTTGTGTGCAGAACTGCGCAAGGGCAGCTTTTCGAGATCGGCACGGGGTTTGAAGACTCAGTGCGCATGGAGCTGTGGAACCTCGGAGAGTCCATCAAGGGTCAGACGGCGAACTTCAAGTTCTTTGAGCTGACCAACGACGGCATCCCCCGTTTCCCTGTCTTTCGTTCTCTGCGCAGTCCAGACGACTTCAGCTAGTTCCCCCGCTTCACATCCCACCAACCCAACCGCCTGACCGAGGAATCACCTACCATGAACGAGCGTACGATGAATCTCGAAATCTGCCTCAAGAACCTCCTGAATGCTCACACCGTCGTCTATGGGACCGAAGAGGAGCAGAACGAGAAGATTGCGGCAGCTACCGTCGCAGCCATCCAGATCCTGGGCCTGGAGAAGAAGTTCTCCAGCACCCGCACCCAGGTGCTCTGCGCCTAGATTGTGGGCTGGGGTGTATAGAGTGCATGAGAAAGATTCTGAGATACCTCGTGGGATTGTTGATCATCCCTTTTGCACTCATCGTCCTCGGCCTCGTCTGGCTTGAGAACAAAATTGGAGATGGCACTCATGCGTAAGGTTCGGATCATGTACCGAGATGTCGTACCGGCGAGCACATATCAGGAGTACCTGTGCTTCACGGCGGCGATGGCGGAGAGATTCACCACCATCCTGGGTAAGTCACTCGACTACACCAAGTTCTACATCCTCAACGACGAGGTGCTTCCGTGACCCGCGCTGAGATGAAGGAAGCCACCAAGGCACGCAAGCAGAGCTTGCGCGGCGTACGCTATGCGGTCAACGGGACCCTTGTCAATAGCCCTCGCCGGCCGGCCAAGAAGGAGCGTCGCGCGGGAGGCCTGACCCTGGCCAAGTGGAAGGAGATCAGGACCCAGAAGCTGGGGAACGAGTCGTTCGGGTCGAAGCTGCGCCGTCAGAGGGCCGAGCGATGAAAGCCTACTTCTTCATACATGCCACCACCGGCTTGGTGATGGTTGCTGACGCTCGCCGTGGGAACGAGAAGGAAGTCGTCAATGTGGTCTTGGGCCGCAGCTACTGGGACGAGGATCCCCGCTTCAAGTCCAAGCCGGGGCACGACTCCATTCTCTTCCCCGCCAAGACCTTCGCCAAGTTTCTCAGCCGCCGTGGCTGGTATGGCGAGACGGGCAACTACTACGTCTATGTGGGTGAAGTGTGAAGCTGGCCGACATCGAGAAGCTGAAGTTCGTCGGCCCTAGCTGGGACCCCAAGGCGGAGGGCCCCATCGCTGACAGCCGGTCCAAGATCTGGGAGGCCGAAGATGGCACCCGGTACGAGGTCCTCGACCGCGCGCCCAAGTACCGCACCCTCATTACCGAGGAGTGGAAGGACCTGGAGCCATGAGCGACTGGAC
>Ga0207739_1000004_pt1 | contig 25376 bp, 22 predicted proteins | sample LuqExpMetageno15_FD_187773 | JGI IMG/M metagenome (GOLD analysis project Ga0207739, IMG submission 187773) | Tropical forest soil microbial communities from Luquillo Experimental Forest, Puerto Rico - Sample 15 (SPAdes) | ecosystem: Environmental > Terrestrial > Soil > Tropical forest ... | reverse complement strand
GGGAGATGCCTTTTACCGTACAGACAGGCAACACCTCGTAAACAGGAAAGCCATACAGGACGTTTCTCAATATTTCGCACGCAAACTGCTACTCAATCTCACAGTAGAATATACCGAATCGATCACCATCCGGAAAGAGAAAACAGGGGAATTCCTCGAATGGCTAGCCAAAAATTAATGGGTCCCCCTGTCTGTTTCAGCCTATATTTTGTCTAACTCATTCAGTTACCACTTCCTGCTTAACACCGCCTTTACAAATTTTGCCGCAGTATAAACAAATCAATCAAACCAATGCGGCAAATAATTACACTGTTTCTGCTGGTCTGCTCCCTTGCCTCCAATGCACAAAACAGTCTTTCCTTTCACTCACTCAATGAGGTTTTCAGCTATGCAGACAATCATAGCTACACTTTCAAAAATGCAACCCAACAGGTTATCCTTGCCAAATACGAAACACTGGCAGCGCAACTAAGCAAATGGAATGTAAAAGGAGATGCCAATTTCTCCTCTACCGATAATACCAAACTGCCCACCAGCTTCCTGCCAGCCGAAATATTCGGAGGCCCTGCAGGGACTTTTAAACAAATCACCCTCGGGCAACAATACATCAGTAATTTCAACATTGCACCACAGGTAGATGTATTAAGCCCCTATGCAGCAGCCAAGGTAAGAATAGGCCATGCCAATGAAAAGCTCACAGATATTACCAACCAGCTAAACAAAAAGAACCTGTACGACACAGTTGCAGGCAGCTACTATGCTATCCTTTCTTTACAATGGCAAATAATCGTTACCCAAAAAAGCCTGGCCAGCGCCGATACATTAGCCCAAATTCTACGCAACAAACAAAAGGAAGGCATTGCCCGCTCACAGGATGTAAACAATGCCATAGCCACAGAGCTATCCACACAGGATAAGCTACAGCAACAGGAAGTACAATTGCTACAGCAATACAACATACTAAAAATGCTCTGCGATATAGATGCCAATATGCTTATCAGCATACAACAACCCATCACCCCAACTACCAGCTTCGATGCCTCTTTAGTAGCAACCGGCCACCTGGTACAGCAGGAATATGAATGGCAAAAACATCTACAGGACGCCACTTTATACGCCGATAAAAAATGGTATTACCCCACACTCTCCCTGTTCGGAAGTGTTGCATGGCAGCAAAACACCAACAATCATTTCTACGATGCTACCCCCTGGTTAAACAGTAGTTACATTGGCTTAAAACTCACGCTGCCTATTATACCAGACGCCAATAAAGTAGCAGCCGTTAAATACGATCGTATCAATGTAATCACTGCAAACAATACATTAAAGCACGCCGCCTTACAGGATAGCGTCAACAACCAACAAATACAGTTAGATTACAAAAGAGCATTCAACAGCTACCAGATAGCTACACAAATAGAATCCTTAAAACAGGACTCTTATCAAAAAAACCTGAATATCTACAAAGAAGGCATCTTATCAGCCACAGACCTTATCAACTCCTTTATCGACTGGCAAAACAATAGCCTCAATACAGTAACACAACTTGCTAAAAGCGAATTAGCCAAATCTAAAATCAATATAAATAATACAATACAATGAAAATACAGCACATTGTAACGATGGTAATAGGTATAGGAATACTTTACTCCTGTAATAAACCTTCTACTGAAATAAAACCACAACGAAAAGACCTCACTGAAATGGTGTTCGCATCAGGTGTATTAGAAGCCGATGATGAAAACAACCTTACCGCACAAACAGATGGCTACCTGGTAAAGCTAAATTTCAGAGAAGGAGATATGGTAAATGCCGGCCAGTTACTCGCAGTAATAGACAATAATCAAAACATTATTAACTCCCGCAATGCTGAAACCCTTCACAACATTGCACAGGATAATACATTACCATCCGCCCCGGCATTATTACAAATCAAGGCCAACATCGAAGCAGCCAAAGAAAAACTAAAGCTCGACCAGTTACAGGCAGAACGCTATAAACGTTTATATGAAAGTAACAGCGTATCTAAACTGGAATATGAAAATGCACAACTTACAGCCACCAGTTCCCAGGCCAGCCTGGATGCCCTGCAGCAACAATACGACAACCAAAAGATAACCGCTCAACAACAGGAAGTATCTCAACGATCTGCAAGTGAAGTAAACCGGGTACTGCAGGATCAAAACCAGGTAAAGACAATCATCGCAGGCAGAATATATGAAAAGAGAAAGCAACTGGGGGATTATGTACGCAAGGGAGATATCATAGCAGTCATTGGTAATCCACACTTAATCTATGCCAAGTTGAATGTTGATGAAAGCAATATGGCCAAACTAAAAACAGGTCAGGATGTGGTTGTACAACTAAATACCAATAAAAGCAGAACATACAAAGCAACAATACACGAAATATTACCGGCATTTGATGCCAATACCCAATCCTTCCTGGTAAAAGCATGGTTTACAGATAGCCTCGATTTCCGTATAACAGGAACACAGCTGGAAGCAAACATATTGATCGGCGAGAAAAAGAATGCCTTGGTAATACCTCGTAACTACCTCGGTTACGGCAATAAAGTAATACTCAAAACCAAAGGGCCACAAATAATTGAAACCGGCATCGTATCAAATGAATGGGTAGAAGTAACAGGAGGCATTACAGAAAATGACGTATTGATACTGGACAATAAAAAGTAAACCATGAAATACAAACACAATATTAATTCAGAGATATCCATTACCTACATTGTTACCAAGAAGAAGCTAACCTTGGTAGCAGCCCTGGGTGTAACTATTGGTATTGCCATCTATATTTTCATGAATTCACTCATGGCAGGATTCGATAGAAAGTCCAATGAAACCGTCTTCAAAAACTCTCCACATATCCGCGTGTATAAAGACGACGAAACGAGTCTTCCACTATTACATACAGATAGCAACAAACTTGCGGTCATCATCAACCCCAAAGTAGTACCTGAAAGTGATAAGATCGTCAATCCCGATCAAATCGTAAATATGCTTAGGCAGCAGAAAGATGTTACCATAGTAACACCACAGGTAGCCGTAAGCGTCTTTTACAACAATGGCCGCTCACAAATAACAGGAAATGCCTCAGGTGTTCGTATTGACGAAGCTGATAAAATGTTCGATATCCGGTCTTTAATGGTAGAAGGAAAGATGGAAGACCTGAAAACAACGCCTAATGGCATTCTGCTCGGTGTGGGCGTTGCAGATAAAATGAGTGTCAAGCCCGGGGATAACATTTCTATTACATCATCAAAAAATGTAACCAAAGTGATGAAAGTAGTAGGGCTGTTCCAGACAAATAACTCCAATATTGATAAAACCAAGTCATACATCAATATAGCAGCAGCACAGCAGCTATTGATCGAAGGACCAAGTTATGTAAGTGACATTAATATTGACGTTATCAATTTTGATAAAGCACCAGACTACTCCCAAAAGTTTTCCTCCCTTACCGGTTATAAAGCCGAAGACTGGAAAGCTGCCAACGAAACATTGGTTGCCGCCAGTACCATGCGCCGGGTAATCATCACAGCTGTATCTCTATCAATCTTATTAGTAGCAGGCTTCGGCATTTATAATATTCTCAACATGACCATTAGCCAAAAGATTAATGAGATAGCCATTCTAAAAGCAATGGGATTCCGTGGAAAAGACGTAGTAAGAATATTCGTACAACAAGGGCTGATCATCGGTTTTATGGGAGTATTGATTGGTTTAATGGTAGCCTCATTATTGGTATACCGGATGTCTAAGTTTTATGTAGGCGGCGACATCGGTTATTTCCCCATTCGGTTTGAGCCGCTTATTTATCTAAGAGGTGCAGCTTTCGGCATGATCATCACATTATTGGCTGGTTACATACCCGCTAAGAAAGCCGCCGATGTTGACCCTGTTTCCATTTTCAGAAAATGATATAAAAGTATTACATGCAAAGAGAAACCATATTACAGGCCGATAAGATCGGTAAGTATTTCTACGATCCTGTAAAGTTTAAAGTGCTGAACGAAATATCATTCAATGTATTTCGGGGAGAGTTTGTTACCCTCGTAGGTAAGTCCGGTAGTGGTAAATCAACCTTGCTATATATTTTGTCAACCATGGATACCGACTATGAAGGCTCATTACACATACACGGAGAAAAAGTGACCGGTCAAAAGCAAAACTACCTGGCTGCCATGCGCAACGAAAAGATCGGTTTCGTATTCCAGTTTCACTACCTGTTACCGGAATTCAGTTGCCTTAAAAATGTAATGATCCCGGCATTAAGACTCGGCAAATATTCCCGAAAAGAAATTGAAGAGAGAGCATATCAGAAATTAGCTATGCTGGGCTTGCAGGATCAGGCATTAAAACAGTCATCCAAATTATCCGGAGGCCAGCAACAACGGGTAGCCATAGCACGGGCATTAATCAACGATCCGCTGATCATTATGGGAGATGAACCAACCGGGAACCTGGACTCAAAGAATACCCAAAACGTATTCGATACCTTCAAACAATTGGCCCATGAGTTTAATCAAACCATTGTAGCCGTTACGCACGACAATGACTTTGCAGCCAACTCCGATCGTACTATCGAAATGCAGGATGGAGCTATCATAAGTATGGATAAGCAATTCTAATCCGCTACAATAGAATAACAAGAGCACATCAATATTAAAGAACTAATAAAAAGAGGCTGTATCAAAATCTGATACAGCCTCTTTTAGTTATCCGCTATACTGGTTGTCCTCTTCACATTATTCCCCTTCTATCGTATTACTCTTTCTATTTCTCTCTTGCCGAGGTGCATCTCCACACATCTTTACAATCTTAGGCGTAAACTTACCTACTACATCCACCAGGGCAGATTGACTGCGCATAACAGCATTGATATCCTTATAGGCAAAAGGAGCTTCATCTAATCCGCCACCCAATAGTTTTACTCCATGCTTCTGCAACTCATCTTGTAAAGCGTTATAAGTAATGTTACCTAAGGCCTGCGTTCTACTCATCTTTCTACCCGCACCATGGCTGGCAGAATAAATGGATGCTGATTCACCTTTCCCCTTTACAATAAAACCATCTGCTGTCATACTACCCGGAATAATACCCAATACATTTTTGCCCGCCGGTGTTGCACCTTTCCGGTGAACAATGACTTCTCTCCCTTCATATATTTCCTTCCACGCAAAATTGTGATGGTTCTCCACCATAGTGATGGGTTTTCTTCCCAACTGCTTTGCAATCTTTGTATGAATAATGTGATGACAGGCACTCGCGTAATCTCCTGCCAGGTTCATCGCTATCCAATACTCATGCCCGGCCTCTTCATTCAGGTTCAGCCACGCCAGGTTTTTTGCCTCCTGGGGAAGCCGCCTTTTACTGATAGCTACCTTTGTATAGTATTGTGCAATATTAGCACCCAATGCCCTGGACCCGGAATGAGATAACAATCCTACATAAGTACCAGGCGCTATCCCCAAAATTGCATCCTTCTCAGTAATAGTCACTATACCAAACTCCACAAAGTGATTACCACTACCGGATGAACCCAATTGTTTCCAGGCTCTTGCGTGCAAGCCTCTTAATAAAGGCATTTTAAAGAATGCCTCGTTTTCCATTATTTCATGGTCTTCGGCCTGCTTAAACTGTGCACCACTACCAAACAATGTCGCTTCTCCAATTGCTCTTGCAAAGAATTGCTCTTTGTTCGTTAACTCTTTCGCAGCAATATCAAAGATGCTTAAACACATTCTGCAACCTATATCAACGCCCACACCATATGGTATTACAGCATTATCAGTAGCCAATACACCTCCTATGGGCAAACCATAACCATGATGCGCATCAGGCATTAAAGCACCGGCAATAGCCACGGGTAGCTTTACAGCGCTATACATCTGGTGAAACGCCCCTTGCTCAATATGCTCTGTACCAAACGTATTAAAATGTGCCCCTATAGTATTTAACGATATCTCGGGATCGCTCAACGCTTCTTTAGGCAATAACTTCTCAGCTATCATACCTAATACAGCATCATTTTTATACTCAATGGGAGATGCCAGCACCGCTTTCAATATTTCCATCACTACCTCCTTTTTATTATGTTTATAATGTTTTCCAATTGCATCCATAGCAACTGGAATCACGGGCGATTCAGGATATCCGATTACCCTTAGTTCTTTAGCTGTTATTTTTAACTTGCTCATTGTTTCTGATCTATTTCAAAAGAACAAAAATGTTATTCCACTTTTCTCTTTTGCAACTACATTTATATACTTAAACATTCAACTTTATCATGCCAGCTATAGAAGCAGAACTGGCATTGTTTTGCCAACGGTGTTTTTGCTATTTTAAAGCATCTGGGGCAAACGTTTAGTTTTAACTGTTCTCTATGCTCATAATAGATCCTGGTAGCAACACTTACAACAAATGCATGACGGCCACCTGCCAACATATCTATAATATGCCTTTCATCACTATACCAGCCTCTGTTCTTAAGAGAAGCAACCAGCTTCTGATTTAGGTTCATTTGCATATATAGTATCGTTCTGCCAGCTATCTTTTCATCCAGGGTTTTAAAATCCCCGCAAAACGCATAGATATAGTTAATTAGTTCAGGGTATAATACTTCATTCATACATCCTCCTTTTAAAAAATGTTTACAATAGAGGTGGCAATGATCTTTAACAATCATTATCACCTCTTATTTACTTCTGTGAAACAAAAATTTGCTTCAATTGCCCAACCAGGTCTCCACTACTGTTTACACTAATGTTACTTATCTTATCCGCTATCTTCTCCACGTACTCCATTTCTTTCAGTTTCCAAAGCATAGCATTTTCCTCCATTAACTTGGCAGTATTCAACAAACTACGGGTACTGGCAGTTTCTTCCCTACGCATAATACTATTAGCCTGTGCCTTCTTCTCAGCCACCAATACCTGGTTCATGATCTCTTTCACATCACCAGGAAGAATAATATCACGGATACCGAAGCTCACTACATCTACGCCTAATAGTGCTGCATTATCCTTTATGCGCTGTAGTATAGATGGCGCAATGGTTTCTTTTTTCTCTAACAATTCGTCAAAACCCATAGTACCGATATATTTACGCAATGCCAGTTGAAAGTATACATACAATTGCTTCTCATACTCTTTGTTATGAAGCAAAGCCTTCTCAATATCCACAACCTTGTACTGCGCAAAAGAATTGATACGCAAGGCCGCTTTATCCCTGGTTAATATCTCCTGTCCATTAATCTCCATCTGTTGTTGACGCATATCTGCTTTTCCTACCATCACCGAAATGCTATTCTTCCACCAATAGTATACACCGCTATCTAACACTCGTTGGTACTTACCATCAATAAACAATACACCCTTTTCATAACTTTCGATGGTTGACGAACGGATATACCCGGCCAATTGTTTATGCAATAAGGTAGCACGATCTATAGTAGGGTCAATCTCAATCTTGCCAATATTAGCTTTTATAAATTGATAGTTCACCAATCCCTTCCAGTAGGCGTAACGACCTGCCTGTAATACCTGCTTCAACAAACCATTCTCATATTGTAAAACGATCTCATTATCACTTACGTCTACTATATGCAATGCTTCTGCCAGTTCAGCATCTTTCAATAACACGTTCAGTTCTATCGGCGCATTAAAAGCAAATAACATTTCATACACTTTTACATTTTCATTCCATAACCAGTACTTACCTTCTTTCAGGATCCGCTGGTAAACGCCATTCTTAAATACCAGTCCTATCTGGTAGGCGTTAATGTTTACCCTTTTCATTGTTATTCATTTTACATCTTTAAAATCAAAAGCTGCTGCCATACAATCAATCTGGAATCACGGGAGCAATATTGCACAACGCTTACAGTACAGGTTATCTTGAACGCCTGTTTATATAGATGCAACAAACCATCCTTGCATAAGCTATACTTGCCACGTTATTTATATATCACTTACTGGTGATAACCAAATTTGCAGCTTCCTCCTTATCCCCAAAAAGGAACGATGCCGCAGATCGACAACAGCAGCCTTTGTTATCGTCATCATTTGATAAAGGAGCGATGTACTCCTTTCTTACCCTACATTAACAGTGTAGTACTCTACCAACTGAGTTATTCGTCACTTTTGACGAAATGGGGATCGAACCCATGCTAACAGCCTGTTGCTCTGCCAACTGAGCTATACTGGAATAAACCAGGAGAAGGAATCGAACCTCCGACCCACAGATCATGGTGGACATATCCATTGTATACAACAGCATACAGGTAGTTACTACTACTGCACTGCGGAGTTTGTAACACTCTCACCAGGTTTGTAATACCGATGTAATACATCCATCTTCCCGTTAAAGAAGCACTTCTGTTGATGCTTCGCACCAACCATTATTTTAAAAACCTTTTAGATAGGTCTGCCAGCTATTACAAGATCACCTTTCGCATCCTGCTTATCTTTCAATTCTCGCTAGGATTAATGCACTACCTTATCCGCGCAGCTACTGCTGGCAAAAGCGTATGGTTTGGCCTTAAATGCGAACCCCATACCCATTATATAACCCATTGCATCCTTCAAAGCACTGTTACTTTTAAACCCAGGGTTAGTATTAATATCAGCATGTACTTCCATGTCTACATCAAACGCAATAAAGATCTTACAAAGACTATAAGCAACTTCTATACTCATGGCCACCTCTTCCAACATCCTCTCCTTTACAGGAATTTTTCGCCGCGAAACTTCATTACACAAATACATAAACCCACCTTTACCCTTTCGCACAAGCACGATAACTGTTGCGAATTCTGTATTCTTTCCTTTAACCTGGCTATCGGTTCCAATACATACGCTAATAACATTACCCATTTCTCTTTCCCTTATCAACACCATTCTTATCTCCTCTTCAATAGGCACTTTTAAATAGGAACCATTAAGCCGCCTCCATTGATGCCGTTCCATTTCATTCTTTTTATTAATTACTTTTTTAATTTTCTAATACCAGTTCCCGCCTGAAACCGATCACATTAATTCTTGATTCATTATAATAGGTTTCTTTAGGGTTGGTTATCTCCGCCAATGTCATGGGCCCTTTTATTTCCTGTTCTAGCCCCAAATGATCACTCAATGCCTGGGCTTTATTTACCTGCAATCTTCCAAACTCATACTTGGCAATTAGTCTCCCTTTTCGAAGCAATGCACTGTCTACCATACTCAGTTCGCTATTAAAAGTGCAGATAACCTGAACATTTAAACAATCACTCAACAAGCCATCACTGATATTTAGCAGGTTACTCACACTACTTTGGCTGCTGTATCTCCTATCCATAATTACATTTTCAGCATCCTCAATTACCAGTATTGTATTAGGATTATCTAACAACAGATCCATAAACTCAGGATTCATTAGATCGCCCGCTACACCCGGTGAAACAAACATTACCTTCTTCTTCAAGCTTCCTATTAAGTAACGCAAATAGGTTGTTTTCCCCGTACCAGGCAATCCATGCAGTAACACAATGCCTTTATCATTATCTTTTGACAGCCGCTCTTTAATAGTAGCATGTACATCCTTAAAATCATCACTATAGTATAAGTCCAGGTCTAATTCTGTAGGCTTTATAGTAAGTGTTTTTAAATCAAGGCTCCCTCCGCTTGATGAAATAATATTAATCTCATAGTCTTCCTCCTTTTGCGGCGCCTTAAGCTCTTTGAATTCATGTAACATAGCATCCGCAAGATCATATGCTTTACAACTAAATAGTATTTCCAACCAATCATCCCCCAATCGAATCATTACTTCATTTTCTAGTTTAAAAATGGTCTTGCTAAATTCTATTCTCTCCTGCTGCCAGTGATAATACTTTCGTTGATACGTATCCACCACTTTGCCAAATTTGTCCGTCCTAATCAAATCAAATATCCTTTTTGCATCAATGCTTCCGATGTATGATATACAGGGCAATTTCCCGAACTCCTTTAAATAGAAGACTCTGGCCTCAATAAAGTATTCATCAAACAGGTTGTTATTTTTATACCTTTTCACTTCTTGTCTTATTTGTCGCCACACCCTTTGCAGGCTATTCGATGAAGTAAGGATTACTACAATAGCGAATGCAAATAGTATAGCTATAATTAATGTTGTCATATAATTTGTTTTAATTCTTATTATTAAATAGTTGCGCATACATTAACAACTATTTCATTACCCAAACACACATAACATCTATTTTGTCTGTTATCAAATTTTATTAGCACGAGCTGAAGGATTCGAACCTTCATGCACAGGGTTGGAGCCTGTGTTGTTACCAATTACAATCAAACTCGTATGTAGTGCCGCCGGGAATCGAACCCGGATATTTCTCTCTTCAGAAGAATGCAATAGAACCATCTCTGCCAAAGCACTATAACAGCATAGGGTATACGTATCAGCTTTCCTGTGCCACCCCAACCTCATCCTCGTATACAGGTATCATACCATCACAACCAACGCTATCGTCAACCTATATTTTCTCTGTTGGTCCACAGGGAATCGAACCCTGAACCTCCTGGTTAAAAGCCAGGAACTCTACCTCTTGAGCTATGAACCAATAACACTATACAACAAACTTTAAGATTCACTCCAATACCCTTAAAATCCAATACACCTCTATGTTATTCAGCAATCTTGGTAATCCGTATGGGATTTGAACCCATGTCTCAAGAATGAAAATCTTACGTCCTCACCAGCTAGACGAACGGATCATATTTCCCATTTATAACTGCTTACCTGGCACCTATCGCTGAATACGATTATTCTAAATAATTCTTGCGCATAAAAAAACCCGGTCAGTTATGATACTTTGACCGGGCTTATACCTCCTCGCTGATAAAATATCAGCTAAGCTTTTTAATATCCCCCGATCTTATGTTATTATACCTATTACACTCAAAGCCAGGAGCCCCGTCTTTACGAACAGCAATGAACGCCTCTGTTGAAAGAGGAAGCGACCATTTATCATTGACACCTGTTATACGCTGAAAGTGTTTCACTTGCATGTTATTCGTTAAAAATATTTAGTTATACTATCTTCCGTTAAATACAGTGCAATAAAAAAGCCCCGCATTTTCGTGCGGGGCTTTGTATAAGTTACAGTTAGTTTTGACTACTTAACTCTCAGCACAATATGCCCCGCAAATCGTATAACCCACTTCTGGGTTAAACCAGCTTTTTGCTTCAATATGTAATTGTGTGCGTAGCATTTGTATTCTGTTTGTTTTAAAATTTGATGATGCAAAGTAGAAGAGTTTTTTTCTAATTAACAAAATTTTATTTCACCCTCATTAAATGAGTTGCTCTAAAACTCAATACCAATAAGCATTTCAGCGAGATATATTTTTTTCTCCTGGCATCATGAACAACAATTGTTTTGTCTGTTAAACAATCAAATATTAATAGATCATGACTAAGTCATATCTCGTTCAGGTAACATTAATTACTTCCCGATGCAAAACTTGCTAAATATAAAATCAAGTTGATCTTCATTAGTGATCTCTCCGGTAATCTCTCCAAGATAATGTAAGCACTGGCGAATATCAAGCGCTATTAAATCACTGGTTATGTTATCATGTAACCCTTGTTCTACTTCTTGTAACGACAAAGAGAGCTTTTGCAATGCCTCATAATGACGCGCATTAGTAACTACGGTTGCTTCTGTATTAATATCTCCTGCAACAGCTACCTGTAACAATGCTTTCTTTAGTGCACCAATATTGCTATTCTGCTTGGCAGATATAAAGAGTACATCCTGAAAAGATGAAAATGTTGCAACAACATCCGATGACATATTATCGGCTTTATTACCTACCAATAAATAATGTATTTTATCTCTCTTAAAATCATTTACTATGCTATCCAGTTGAGCTGCACTCATCTCGTTAACATCAAATAAATAGATTACGACATTGGCTTCCTGCATTTTCTCTATGCTTTTTGCTACACCTATACGCTCAATAATATCGTTTGTGTGTGTCCGAATACCAGCTGTATCAATCAATCGAAAAAGGATGCCATCTATATTCAATACTTCTTCTATAGTATCTCTTGTGGTACCGGCAATATCGCTCACTATCGCCCTATCTTCATTCAGTAAAGTGTTTAATAAAGTTGACTTACCCGCATTAGGTTTCCCTATAATAGCTACACTTACCCCATTTTTTATCACATTGCCCAATCTAAAAGACTGAAGCAATTGTTCCGTTGAGCCCATCAATTGAGAAATCAATTGTCTGAGTCGCCTTCTATCAGCAAATTCCACATCTTCTTGAGAAAAGTCCAGCTCTAATTCAATCAACGCTGAAAACTTAATAAGCTCTTCCCTTAACTGGCTTAAGGCGTTGGAAAATCCACCGCGTATATTTTTAAGCGCAGTATTTCGGCTAGCCTCTGTGTTACTTGCAATAAGATCAGCTACAGCCTCTGCCTGTGTAAGATCTAACTTGCCATTTAAAAAAGCTCTTTGTGTAAATTCCCCCGGCTTAGCAATACGGCATCCTTTGCCAATAAGCGTATTGATGATCTTTTCCTGTATAAAAGGAGAGCCATGACAGCTAATTTCAACAACATCTTCCCCCGTATAAGACTTAGGATTCTTGAACAATGAAATAACAACCTCATCCAATATTTCCTTTTCATTCCTTAGTAACCCCACGTGCAAGGTGTGTGATTCCTGTTGATGCAGATTTTTAGAAGGGAATAAAGTATTTACTATGCTTATTGTTTTGTCTCCGCTTATACGTATTACCCCTATTGCGCCAATTCCCTGTGGGGTAGCAAGTGCAACAATGGTATCATTCCATCCTCCTAGCTTTCCAAGCATACTTTTTAATTTACCGCAAAAATAAATTAAAGCTGTCTGTACCAAATAAAATACCTCCCGCAGTGTCCGGAAGGTATTTATTTCATGATTAATGCAGGTCCCTATGCCTTTATTCAATGTTAACTTGAAACGTAATCTGTTGCCTTACTCTATATGCAACGGTCCTTCCATTTTGAATAGCAGGTCTCCATTTAGGCCCTTTCTTGATAATCCTGATGGCTTCCTCTTTTGTTCCATATCCTGGATCGTTTTCAGCAACCACATCACTGATGTTACCACTGGCATCAACCATAAAAGAAACCATTACTGGGTATTTCCCGGCCGGGGCGCCATTGTCCGAAGGCAAGCTACTATTCAGGTTGCGTTCCAGGTATCTTTTCCAGCCTTCCTTTCCTCCAGGAAACTCAGCTTCCACTTGTACAGAAACAAATGAATCACCATCCTCACTCACTGCCTTTATAGCCTCTCCTTTGCCCTCCAAAATACTCTTTTCTACAGGCGGTGTTATTGTACCATCATCTTTACTTCCATTCTTATTATCAACCAGGCCTATTCTTACATCAGCTAATTCGTCAACTGTTTTAACCATATCTTCTGGCTTTACATCTGGATCAGGAGCTATTACGGGAATCACATTCCTAAGCGTTTGTACATTAACCTTCTCAATAGAGGCTTGGGGTTTAGACAATGGCCTTGGTGCTTCAACCTTAGGCTCATCTTTTAGTGCTGTCAATTGAACTATATCTACAAAAACAAGTGGCTTTGCCTTTTTGTTAGTACGCGCCAATATTGACCCTAGTAAGAAAAGAAAGCAGGTTAACATAGTTCCGGCAAGAGCCAGAGTAATACGTTTATTGTATGTTTTTCGAAGTTGGTAAGCGCCATATTCTTTGTTCTTACCATCAAAAAGGATATCTAAAACATCCTCTGAAAGAATTTGTTTTGTTTGCATAGCTGTATAGTTTTTATAATGAGATCCTCACAGCTAATAGTTCCATAAATCCTATTCAAATTATTTTAAGCATAAAAACAATCTATAAAAATAGAGATATTAATAGATAGCATCGATTTATAGAATAAAAAAAATCCCCTCAGTAAACTGAGGGGATCATAATTATAATATTCGTTTTATTACTCTTCAGACACCTGGAATGTAATCTGCTGTCTTGCACGATAAGCAACGTTCCTACCGTTTTGAACCGCTGGCTTCCAGGCTGGTCCTTTTTTAATAACCCTTACGGCTTCGTCTTTGGTTCCATAACCGGGATCATTCTCCGCAGTTACTTCACTGATGTTCCCGTTTTTATCAACCAGAAATGAAACCATTACTGAATATTTTCCGGGAGGGGCACCATTTTCAGAAGGCAAATCCCTGTTAAGGTTGCGCTCAAGATATTTTGCCCAGGCAGCTTTTCCACCGGGGAATTCTGCTTCAATCTGAACCACGGTAAATACCTTATCATAGTCCTCTTCTACCTTAGGTGCTTCAACAACACCAGTACCTTTACTTTCTACAGGAGGAGCTACGATACCTTCATCTTTAGTACCTTCCTGGTTAATTGTACCGATATGAGTATCTGCTAATTTTTCCTGCTCGGGAGGAGGATCTTTTACTTCCTCATCCTTTACAATTTTGGGCGGAGTAAACTTGGTAATTTCTACCTTAGGTGGCTCCTGTTTAGGCGGAGGCGGGGGTGGAGGAACGTCAGGTTTTTTCTCTTCCTTTTTCATATCCTCCAATGTAACATCCTGCACGATGATCTGGTTCTTGTTCTCTTTCTTGAAAGAATTAGCAAGAATAGAGCCCAACAACAACAGTAAGCAAACGGCAAACGTAACTATCAAAGCGTAAGTAATACGCTTATTATAGGATTTACGAAGGTCGTAAGCCCCATATTCCTTGTTTCTTCCGTCAAAGATTATATCAAGGACATCGGCGGACAATATTTTATTTATTTCCATCGTAAGATTAATTTGTAAATAAGATTCAATCTGTGGATAATTCCACAACTTTATTTTGCAGCCTGCGGTGTAGCCGGGCCTTCAGTTGCTTTAATCAACTTGTCTTCACCATCACTAATATCAACCAAAGCATACCGGTTTACCACATTAATGCTCATTTCGTCCAAAATATCTACAACATTCTTGTAGGTACTTTCTTCATTTGGCTTAATGACTACAACAAAATCATCCTTACTGGTGTGCCTTTTTTTATTGATGATAATATTACGTATCTCCTTAAAGTTGGAGGTCTTAAAGTTAGAACCATCAGGGGACAATTGCCCTTCATAGTAAAATACGTTATTATCACGTCCTAGCATAATAGTCAGCGCACCCGATTCTTTAGCCTTATTTTGATCTTCCGGCTTATCAGCATCCTTCGGCAGGAAAAGATTCATAGCCGTAGGAGAGCTCATTGTTGTAGTAAATATGAAGAAGGTTATGAGTAGGAAGCCCAGGTCCACCATGGGTGTTAAGTCAACACGGGTAGAAAGTTTTTTACCTTTCTTGACGCCCGGGCCTTTCTTATGGCCACCACCACTCGAGGTATCCATTTCTGCCATAGCGGTAGAATTTAGTTTTTGTTTGTAATTAGTTTACTTAACGACACTATCCTTCTTTCTTGTCACTGCCACCAGATTGATTCTTTATCCATAAGTCAGTACCAGTAGGCACACTCTCAGGGCTAGTTATCATCTGGAATTTCAATAGGTCGTTCTTTTTAAAGGCATCGATCACGTTCTTAAAAGATGGGTACTTTGCCAAATTATCTCCTTTAAACAAAAGGTTCATCTTTTGGCCCTGGTAAGCATCTTTTATTATTCTCATCCATTCAATAACCTCATTATTGGTACTGTCCTTACAGGGAATACCAGGTAAGGCATCTCCCTTACGTTTATCTTCCGGAATTGACAGAAAAGAAGACAATTGACCAAAGGAAGCACCAAAAAAACCTGCCTTTTTAAATGCATTTACATCCAGATTCAGGTTTTTAGTAGTATTGAGTGTATTGGCAATAAATGCTTTCTTTCCTTCATCATCCAATGAAATAAAAGCCTTTCCATCTTTATCAACAGTAACGAGTACTACGTCCTTGTCTGGAGCAACTTTATTAGCTACAGAACTTGGTGTTGTAACTGTAATGGCTTCCGCCGCTTTAAACTTAGTTGTCAGGATAAAAAAGCTCAACAGCAAAAAGGCCACATCGCACATCGCGGTCATGTCTATCGAAGTACTCTTTCGAGGTAATTTAGGTCTTGACATTTTTTGTTATTTGAAATTCTCACAATTAGATGCAAAGCTTTTTACTTTCCACAAATTAATTCACGATTATTTGTAGTTCGCAGCAAAACTTTGAGTTAATGTGAAACCTGATTCATCTATACCGTAAGTGATACCATCGATACGTGTAGTGAAGATGTTATAAAATACAATTGAAATAGCAGAAGTACCAATACCTAAGGCTGTATTATATAAGGCTTCAGAGATACCCTGAGATAACTTTTGAGCCGCTTCACCACCACCAGAATCAGCTAACGCAGCGAAAGAAGTAATCATACCTAATACGGTTCCTAACAAACCAAATAAAGTAGCTACAGAAGCAATAGTAGATAAGAATACCAGGTTTTTTTCCAGCATTGGTAATTCTAAAGCAGTAGCCTCTTCAACTTCTTTCTGAATATTCAATACTTTTTGTTCAGTATCTAATTCAGAATTAGAGATCATTTCTTTATACCTTTTCAGACCACTTTTCATAACATTTCCTACTGAGCCTTTTTGCTTATCGCATTCTGCAAGGGCCTTATCCACGTCTTTATTAGCTAAATGGAACTGAACTCTTCTGATAAATTCACCTATGTTTCCTGTACCTGCTGCTTTTATTACAGTCAAAAATCTTTCTATCACAAAAGTTATTACTGTTAAGAATAAGCCAATCAAAATAGGTACGATAACACCACCAAGATACATCCTTGGTAATCCTCCTATTGGATCTTCGTGTAATGGGTGAAACCAATGGCTGCTATCAGTATCGGGTCTACGGAAATTACTTGGTGCTCCAATAAAAAAACGCCAGATAATATAGCCCAATAAAATACAAGCTACAGGTGCAATCCATGAAATAGAATTACTGCTCTTCTTCGGTTGTGCGGGTGTTGCACTCTTAACAGCTGGTGCAGTTGGTTTAATGTCAGCCATGATTCAATTGATTTTTGGTTTTTTAAAATTACAGTTGTTTAAAAAATTTGATTTCGCAATTCTAATGAAAAAACTCTTGAAAAATCAAAACTTTTTGTCAAAAAAATTCCGAAGGGAGGATACAAAATAGGGATTTTATTGAAAGCAACAAACAAAGTTTACTACGAAACCATGTTTTCTTAAAAAGCTTCCTAATTCTAATTGGCAGCCAAAACTCGTGTAAAATTTATGTAAACATTTTACCGCCTATCAAAACCTGGAGAGGCCAAAGTAAAAATCTAACACTGTTCTCTATCTTCATCGTTCATTTTACTCATAAAAAACATAGTAACTGATGAAGAAAATTTTCATTCTTTTGGGATTAACCGCTTCCATTACAATAATGGCACAACGGCCCGGCAATCCAACTCCTGCTAATCCAGGTAGTGGAGGCACCCCATCGACCAATCCGGCAGGATTCAATGGGCAACAAAGGTCTGCTACCCCAAAATCATTTAAGGACGTTATTACAGATAAGGCCATTACCACAAAAGGGCTTTTTATTGTACATAGAGTAGATGAAAAATACTATTTCGAAATACCCGATTCCATTTTAGGTCGTGAAATATTGGCTGTCACTCGCTATAGTAAGGTACCTGGCGGCGGCGGTATATATGGGGGGGAAATTGCCAATCAGCAAACACTCAGGTTTGAAAAAGGCCCTAACAATGCTATCTTTCTAAGAGTCGTAACCCTGATCAGTGTAGTAGATTCTACCAATGTTATTTCAAAGGCTGTCTCTAATTCATATGTGAATCCTATTGTTGCAGCCTTTTCAATTGCAGCCTATGGAAAAGACTCTACCAGTACATTGATAGATATAACAGATTTTTTTAAAGGCGATAATCAACCTGTCAGCATTAGTGCCAATAAAAGAAGAACATTAAATATTAATGCCCTGGCGACGGACCGCTCGTACATCCAAAGTATACACACATACCCTATCAACACAGAAATAAAAACTGTAAAAACTTATTCCGCCTCTGCTGGTGCGGCAGCACCCGGCCCCTTTTCTACTGCCACTTTACCTGCCGCCGCTGAAACAGGCGTAATAACGCTGGAAATGAATACCTCATTGCTGTTGCTACCTAAAATACCAATGAAACGACGCTTCTTCGATCCACGTGTTGGATTTTTTGCAGACGAATACACCTTATATAGTGATGATCAGCAAAAAGTAGAAAATCAAAGATTTGCTGTTCGGTACAGGTTAGAGCCTAAACCTGAGGATATGGGGAAATATTTGAGCGGAGAGTTGATAGAACCTCAAAAACAAATCATTTATTATATAGATCCTGCTACCCCAAAGCAATGGCGCCCCTATCTGATAGCAGGCGTCAACGACTGGCAAAAAGCATTTGAAAAAGCAGGTTTTAAAAATGCGATAATAGCAAAAGAATGGCCAGAGAATGATAGTACCATGAGCCTTGAAGATGCAAGATTTTCCGTAATCCGATATTTTGCCTCCGATATTGAAAATGCTTATGGCCCTAATGTTCATGATCCGCGAAGCGGGGAAATCCTGGAAAGCCATGTAGGCTGGTATCATAATGTAATGCAATTGGTACATGACTGGTATATGATACAAACCTCTGCTGTTGATCCAAAAGCCCGGAAAATGAAATTTGATGATGAGTTAATGGGAAGCCTGATACGTTTTGTATCCTCTCATGAAATAGGGCACACCCTTGGTTTGCGCCATAATATGGGTAGCAGCAGCAAAACCCCGGTAGAAAAATTACGGGACAAAGCATGGGTTGAGGCTAATGGGCATACAGCATCTATCATGGATTATGCGCGATTTAATTATGTAGCACAACCTGAAGACAATATTGATGAAGCCGGTTTATTTCCTCGTATTGGCGATTATGATAAATGGGCGATTAAATGGGGGTATACTTATATAGACGCCAAGGATGAAGAAGCCGATAAAAAAATAAATAACAAATGGATAACTGATAGCCTGAGCAAAAATTCAAGATTATGGTTTGGTGGTGAGGGTGGTAATGCTGATCCGCGTGCACAAACGGAAGACATCGGTGATAATGCGATGAAAGCAAGTGAATATGGCATCAAAAATTTAAAGCGCATTCTTATCAAATTACCAGAATGGACAAGAGAAGAAACAGATAAGTATGAAAACCTATCTGAGATGTATTCCCAGTTAGTTGCGCAATTCTCCAGGTATATGGGCCATGTAGTAAAAAATGTTGGCGGTGTACAAGAAACCTTTAAGAGCATAGAAGAGAAGGGAGATGTGTATGAAGCCACTCCTAAAGTAACTCAAAAAGAAGCTGTCTTTTTTCTAAACAAGCAATTATTCCAAACTCCAACCTGGTTACTAGATAAAGACATATTGAATAAGTTTAGTAATCCGGCAGGCACAGACCTTGTGAGCAGTACACAAGTAAGTGTATTGAATGGTTTATTATCTGGGCAACGCATTAATCGCCTGGTTAATAATACAAATCGGTTTGGATCAACGACGTACACGGCCGACGAAATGCTCGAAGATTTGAGATCAGGAGTATGGAGCGAATTGACAAGCAAAAAGCCTATCGATAATTATCGCCGTATTCTGCAAAAGGCATATGTAGAAGCACTGGTTAACATTCTAAATCCTATTACACCAGCCACAACTATCGTCATTACACCAAGTCGTGGAAGTAACCTGGGTGGACCACCCAGTTTAGTCAATACAGATGTATTTTCTATCGTAAGAGCGCATTTAATTAGCCTAAGAAATATGATTAATACATCCCTGCCTGGCATAACAGATAAAATGAGCAGATATCATCTGCAGGATGTATCAGAAAGAATTAAAGATGGCCTGGATCCTAAAAATAATAGGTAGTAATTTATTCACACCTTATATGCCCCCAATGAATACTCTTCATTGGGGTTTTTGTTGTTATTTTAAATAGAGATAGCTTTAACAAATAAGGCAAAGACAAAAACAATTATTCCAGTTCTATTACTAAAGATTAAACAATGAAAAAGAGTATTCTATTTCTACTTATCGCAATAAATACAACCGCTTACTCGCAAAACAAAAATTTTATTATCGGGTACATAAAAGATAGTGTTACTAACCAGACAATTCCTTTTGCAAGCATTACTAATCTAAGCAATAGCAAAACAACAATTGGAGATCAAAAAGGCTTATTTAGAATTGATATACGAGAAAATCAATTGTTATCCATAGCATATGTAGGGTACAATTTTGATACCATACGAATTAGCAAAGACCTCCAGGCAAAAGATACCATTACATTTTTCCTATCCGCTCTTGCAAGAACATTACAAGATGTTACAGTGAGAACTACATCCAAGTATGATGTTTATCAGTTAGATAGTATACAAAGAAGAAAAAATTACTTTGGAAGCAGAAGTGATGCTAAAATTCCTGTTGCATCTTTGGCAAATTCAGGCGCCGGCATAGGTATTAATTTGGATCATTATCTGTCCAAGAGCGAGAAAAAAAGAAATAATTGGATTGATATGTTTGATGTAATAGAACGGGAAGAATACATAAATTATCATTTTACACCAGATATAGTTCATAAATATACTGGGCTACAAAATGATAGTCTTACGTTGTTTATAAAACAATATCGCCCCAAATATGATTGGCTTCGTGGGCATAAAAGTGAAGAAGATATGTTATACTATATTAACGGGAAATTAAAGCTATTCTTTAAACGAGATAATTAAGATGTGGTTGAATTAGACACTATCTCATAAACTGTGTAAATGAAAAATCGGGGCATTACTCCCGATTTTTTATTTTTAAACCGATAGACAGTTTATGCGACCAGAAGACTTTTTAACCGACGACTTTTAAAACAGTTCAAGACAGGACAAGAACTCAATAACTTCCTAAGCCAACTACAGAAGCGCGGCATAGAAAAGATGCTTGAAGGAGAACTCGATGACCACCTGGGCTATAACAAACACGAGCAGTCAGAAAACCCCAATACCCGTAATGGCTATGGGAAAAAGAAGATCAAAACCAGCTATGGGGAGTCAGAAATTCGTGTTCCCCGCGATCGTGACGCCAGTTTCAACCCCATGGTAGTTCCTAAGAGGGAAAGTATGGTAGAAGGCATAGAAGAGGTTATAGTGTCTCTGTATGCCAAAGGAATGAGTGTGTCAGATATTGAAGAACAAATTAAGGATGTTTATAAGTTCGAAGTATCCACCTCCACCATTAGCCGCATTACCTCCCGCGTTGCAGAGAATATTATAGCCTGGCAGAATCGCCTTCTTGAGCCGGTGTATCTGATAGTCTGGATGGATGGCATAGTCTTCAAGGTCCGGGAAAACAGCAAGGTTATCAATAAGACTGTATACATCGCTGTAGGACTTAAAAGAGACGGCTATAAAGAAGTATTAGGCATGTGGCTGGGCAAGAATGAATCTGCGGCTTATTGGATGAGTGTATTAACTGACATGAAAGCGCGCGGTCTGGAAGATATCCTTATCACTGCCACCGACAATTTAAACGGGTTTACACAAACTATCCGATCAGTGTTCCCTCAATCAGCAACCCAGATCTGCGTGGTACATCAGATAAGAAACAGCTGTCGCTACGTGGTATGGAAAGATAAAAAGGAGTTCACCCATGATATGAAAGACGTTTATGCAGCGCCCACACGCCAGGCCGCACTTGCAGCGTTGGAAGCCCTTGATCAGAAGTGGGGGAGCAAATACACCCACGCTATTAAAAGCTGGAGGGATAACTGGGATGAACTGACTGTATTTTTTGACTTCCCTATTGAAATCAGGCAGATCATATACACGACTAACCTCATTGAGAATCTGAATGGTAAGATAAGAAAGTACACTAAAAACAAGCTATCCTTCCCTAATGATGATGCTGTATTGAAGTCTGTTTATCTGGCTTTGAGAGAGGCTTCTAAAAAATGGACCATGCCCATTAGAAACTGGGGCATGATCCTGAATCAGTTTTTAACTATTTTTGAAAACAGGGTTAAGCTTTAATAACCCACTAACCCCGATTAATAACTTACACACTTATTGAGATACTCCCTTTTATAATTCAATTAATAGGATTAATCAAGGAGTTATAAGCCTCTCATTACGCAGCCGCTGTCTCTCTTCCATCTCTTTTTTAATAAAAATATTAAAATCCCTATCTGCAAGAAATACCTTATTTGCTCTTTCTTCTGTATTTAATATCTTCTTAAACTCCTGGTAATACTTTCTTCTGGTCTCGGCTATCTTCTCATCCAGAACCACAATATTGTCTTTGTATTGTTTTCTTACGCTATTAAGGTCATCATTATAATCATAATAAATAGGCCAGAATTTCTCCGCTTCATCAGAAGAGAGCTTTAACTCTCTTGTCATATAAGCTATTTTAATTCCTTGTACATTATTCCCGATCACTCCTTGGGAAAAAGAAAAATTTATACCCGAAAAAAGTATTATTAAAAGCATCTTTCTCATAACGTATTCTATGCTTAACTACCTGTTTCAGATTTTGTTTCAGGAATATCATTCTCTCTGAGATATTGCTTCAATTCTTCGTCGCTTACAGTTTTCAAATTCTCTTCCACATCTGGTATATCTGCATCGCTTACACCGGTTATCTGATCTAAATTCATAGTAGGCTTAACATTATCAAGATATTTATTTAACTCCTCATCACTCAATTTATGAAGTTCACTATGCAGATCTACAGTTCTATCTTTACCAAATCTTTCATTATTATCAGTAAATAAAAAAGCTCCCATTACCAGTATACCTGCTACTATTGCCGCAGAAACATAATTGAACCATTTTCTTGTTTTTGAGAATGATATCACTTTACCCTTAGCAGCACTTTTCTTATTTATAGATCTAATGGATACTACGTTGGTAAAATAAAAATCGGGCACAGTATATGGATTTCGCTTGTTCACAGAAGACAACACTGGTGCAATTTCATATAATTCATCCGCTACGTCTTTTTGGTAAAATCCATTTAAAAGCTTTACACTTTCCAAAATATTGCCGGGCAATTCATCAAAGTAAACTCGTGGTACAGCAAATGGGCCTGATTTAAGCGTTAAATCGTTTTTATTAATGCGCAAGCAATTAGCAACTACTGCACTACTTAAAGCCTCAAAATACGCCGGAGGAACGGCAAAAGGTATCTCTTTGCCTGCCGACTGCAATAGTGGGCTAATGTCTTTTAATTCAGATATCGTATCCTTCTTTTCCATTACTATCCAGTATGACCCAATCTTTATCTCAACGTTTAATTAGTTTTTAATAAATTCTTCTATTTTTTTTGCAGCGTGATGATAGCTTGCTTTAAGAGCACCTTCACTGGTATCCAAAATCCTGCTCATTTCCTCATAAGGCATCTCATCATAATATCGAAGATTAAAAACAATTCGCTGTTTTTCCGGTAACTGCTGAATAGCCAATTGTAATTTCCACTCCAGTTTATTTGAATCAAAATTCTCGTCTGCCTTAATCTTATTTGAAAGCCCGCTTTCCATGTCGTTTAAACTAACTGCTAGGCGCTTCTTCTGTTGTTCCATAAATGTCAGGCATTCGTTAGTAGCTATTCTATAAAGCCAGGTATAAAGCTGGCTGTCCTCCCTAAAATTTTCCAGCCCATTCCAAACTTTAATAAACACGTTTTGTAGTACATCATTTGCGTCGTCATGATCAATTACCATACGTCTTATATGCCAGTATAATTTCTCCTGGTATTTCTTTATAATAGCTGTAAAGGCCTGCTCTCTTGTATGAGACTGCCTGAATTGATGTAATAATTCCTTGTCATCAGTTAGCATGCATAGATGGTTTTAAGAAACACCATACTGTAAATTATTTGCAAGCAATTAGCTATTTACTTCACAAACATAATATACGGGGCTATAATGTTGAAAAAATTTCATACACCTCCATCAAATGTCTATGAGGCTTTAATTCAAAAAAACTTTTCATTTAGATAAAGATAATCAGGAAAGCTATGACACGACGTTGATTTAAAAAATCAGCTCCTTTCTTACAGCAATCAATAGGACCTTGTATTTCCATTTGATACCAGCATAAAAAAAGGGCCAGGATAAACATCCAGCCCCGTTTTAAAATCCAATATCCTATGAAAAACCGAAGCGAATATAGAATATTGTTAATGAAAAAACAACATTCACAATATTATTTTTCCTACAAAATCATAACTAATTCTGTTTAAATACATATTCCATTAAAAGGATGGAAGCATCAGGATTAATGAATAAGTGTAAATTCTCAATAAAAAAGGCCGCTTCACTAGTGAAGCGGCCCTTAAATATGATAATTATACTAAAATAAATTATACTAGTATGCCCAAAGATCCTGTTCGTAATTGAAAATCTTCTCTTTAATTTTTTCACCTTCAAGCAGCCTAAACAAAGGATCTTTTATATAATCCTTAAGAGATCTGTCATAAGGATTATCTATACTCGCCTTAACAATGTAATAGCTAAACATACCATTTTCAAACAAATCTTCCCATGTCATCCTTGCTCCAAAATTCTTAGGATTATATACCTCGTATTTAGATAGCATTGGGCGCAGATCAGGGTAGTACAACCAGAACAATGCTCTCATCTGACCGGTAGAAGTACCATCAGATAATGTAACAGGCATTAAAGGTGCAATCCCTAGGATACGATGAAACAACCTTGAAGATTCTTTATCAAATACAATTTCTTCTTTTATACGAAACTTATAGATAGAATCAGCAGGGATCTCCCTTTTGGCAATCACATATTTGGTAATATTTCCATTTAAGTCATATGAAGGAGTAGTATCAGTTTTTGCACCAAACTTGTCAAGTGCTTGCTGAGTAGTTAATGGAGTCGTAAAACGATCATCCACGTCAGCATCAAATGCTGTTACACCACCTTTAATTGCATTTAACAATATAGATATAAAACGTTGATTCCCGTTATCCTCCACTACGCTATATCTGAAAGGAAGATTAACTTTCTCTCTTGCATCTATCTCAATCCATAACCTTTGCTTATAAACCGCATCATCTTCTCTTATGTGCTCATAAGGTAACGGCGTCCTATCTTTTACAAGATTTTTCTCTACTGCATTATCATTACGTAAAGAAACCTTTACTGTATCATTCAATCCCCCGCTACCCGTTACAGGTGCATATTCATAAGGTATTGTCTGCTTAACAGTATTTGTAGTATCAGCAGGAGGAGGCACATTAGCTGCTTGTGTAGGGGCAGCTTTTTTGG
>Ga0207739_1000003_pt1 | contig 25457 bp, 19 predicted proteins | sample LuqExpMetageno15_FD_187773 | JGI IMG/M metagenome (GOLD analysis project Ga0207739, IMG submission 187773) | Tropical forest soil microbial communities from Luquillo Experimental Forest, Puerto Rico - Sample 15 (SPAdes) | ecosystem: Environmental > Terrestrial > Soil > Tropical forest ... | reverse complement strand
TATAGCCACGATAGGGTCTAATACCGATCCTTCTGAACCGGATAACGGGAAAGAGGTAGTATGAATAGCCGGATGGTGAATATTATTGCCGCGCCCTATGAATTTTGACCGGTCTGTTTCGTAAGAGATCTCTTTCACAGTGGCATTGTATGCCTTCATTAAATGGAACATAGAAGGATTGTTTTCCTTTTCTGTTCTGGGCCGGCGGGTACAGATAATAGCATCCCTTTGCTTAATGATCTCTGTTTGAACAAAGAGGTTGCTAAAAGCAGGGTGTGCATTATCCGCAGCAGCCGTGGTTAATACCACTTCTGCATAACTGGTGATTTCAATGTATCTTCTTTTACGGGAACGATTGGTAATATGTACCCTTCTCAGTTCAACATCATCTTCGGGCGATACCACTATCTCGGTATGTGTTTCCAGCGAGTATTCATGGCGGCGAAATTCGGCACGGCCTTGTGAGAATACCGCTTCATAGTTTTCACCTTGTTGTAAAGCAGGCTGGAAAGCAGACGACCATACTGTATTGTTCTCCAGGTCCCTGATAAAGCAGAAGGTGCCCCAGTTATCAGCAGTACTGTCTTCGCGCCAGCGGGTAACCGCGATGTCTTTCCATTTACTATAGCCACCGCCTGCATTTGTGACCATTACGTTATAGCGACCATTGGACAACAATTGTACTTCCGGCGTAGCCGTATGTGGGGTATTGATCACCCGCATAGGCGATTCGTCAGGTGCCGGTACCACACTGGTATCTGTTACATGCACAGTGGGTGAATAGAAGGTAGCAACCCTTGGTATCCGTTCCTGCAATAACAGCAGGGTAGCCTGGAACTGCACTTCTGCTTCAAACCGCTTTTGCATGGGCTGGTCCAGCAACAGATACGCGAGTGAGAGAAAACTCATTCCCTGGTGGTGTGCCATAAACGACCGGATCAACACATTCGATTTACCGCGTGGCAGTCTTGTGCTGGTATAGTCTATGGCTTCATAAAAACCATATTGTCCTTCAAAGCCATCTTTGCGTAATACTTCCAGGTTCTTATACGATTCCTGCGGCGCTACCATCAGCGCCATAACAGTAGAATAAGGAGAGATCACCAGGTCTTCCCCCAATCCTCTTTTAAAGCCAAGACCTGGTACACCAAAGGCTCGATATTGATAATTTAAGTTGGCATCCACCATATTATAGGCAGACTCCGAAATACCCCATGGCACATTGCGTTTTCTGCCATACTCGATCTGCTTTTCTACCACCGATTTACCTGTTTGTTCCAGCAAGGTGTTGTTATACGCAGGCATTACCAATAGTGGCATCAGGTATTCGAACATGGAGCCACTCCAGGATAATAATACCGGTGTGGTACCCATATTGGTTACCTGCCTGCCTAAAGCAAACCAGCTTTCCTGTGGTAGCTTTCCCTGTGCAATAGCCACAAAGGTGGTTAACCGGGCTTCTGAGGCCAACAGATCGTAATAGCTGGCATCTTTCCGGTTCTCCTCTACATTATATCCAATGGATAATAAATGCCTTGTTTTATCGTACAGGAAGTCATATTCTATATTCGCAAAATCGGCACATTGCTGTTCCAGGCTTCCTATTACCAGCATCCTTTCTTTTGCCCGGTTACTGGCTTCTGTAATATGTTGCCTGAAACGGGTAAGCCATTCATTCTCTTCCGGGGTATTTTGTTCAGAATAGAGTTCACTCACTTTGGGCATCACCCGCATTTCTATCCTGGAAAGGGATACCAGGGAAGGAACCGTAGAAATATGTGACAATACCTCTGCGAACCTTGCCGGCGGTTCTCCCAATGATACCCATGGTACAAAGGCGAGGAAATCGTTTTTCACGTCTTTTATCTGTATGCTCAGTCGTTGGCACCATTCATACAATTCATCCTGTTCATTTATCGGCATTGACTGGAAGTAGCCATCAAAAGCATTCTCCAGCTTGTCTATGTGTATCCGTATATCAGTCATTAATACAGGCTTTGCCTGTACCATAGCCTGTACTTCTTTTTCCAGCTGTTGTAATGTTTCATTGTCCTGCACAGAGCGGATCACGCCAATGGTATCCAGCACCCCTTCAAAGAAACGGGGAGAGAATACAGGATCTTTTACCAGGCCTGCAAGCCCTTGCTTCAGGGTAATGATATGGCCCACAAAATTACCACTGTCTACCGTAGAGATATATTTCGGGATCAATGGCGTTAAAGAAACCGTATCGTACCAATTGTACAAATGCCCCCTATACCGTTCCAGCCGTTGCAGGGTATGGATGGTATTGGTAGTACGCTCCATTAACCGGCCGGCGGAAATATACCCGAAGTCATAGGCGGAAAGATTGGCGAGCATCGATAACCCAATATTGGTGGGGGAAGTACGGTGTGCAATAATGGCGGAAGGATGTTCCTGGAAATTATCCGGTGGCAACCAGTTATCTCCCTGTACCACAAAGGTTTCAAAGAAGGCCCATATTTTCCTGGACAGCTTTTGCAAAGTAATGGTTTGCTCGCCATTCAGTGCTGCTGTATGGTCGGGTACAGGAATGCTGATCAGCCATGCAATAAAGGGAGATAGTATCCATACAATCAGGATAGGTATTTCTACTATCAGGGAAAAAGAAGAATGGATAAACAGGTAAGCCAACACGCCTACTGATAAGATGGGCGCCACCCACATAGCCAGGTAATTACTGAGGATAGTTTTATTACCGCTTACCACGGGGTTATGCGGGTTCCATTCCAGTAATTTTCTGCGTGAGATATACATCCGCCATAAGGTTCTCAAAATAGCATCTGTATTCACAAAAGCTTCATAGGGTAGAAAGGCAAAGTCCAGCAGGTGTTGTATAAAATAGTTGATCGCATTCCGGAAGGAGAACATGGTATGCTGCCAGAAAACCATATCGCTTGGTTTGCGGCTTAGTTCCCAGCTAAATGTTACTACCGAAGGCAACGCTATTAAAGCAAATACGCCTATACTCCAGAACCAGGGAGAAGGGGATAGCAGCCAGCCGAATAACAAGACCAATGTTAGTGATAACGATACCAGGCTTCTGCGCAGGTTATCAAAGATCTTCCATCTTGATAAGGCAGATAAATTATTATGATGATAACGGTTATCAGCACCGGGTACCCAGGGTAATAACCAGCTGGCTATCTGCCAGTCACCCCGTATCCATCTATGCCTGCGTTTAATATCTGTGCTATACCGGGATGGGTATTGCTCATACAATTGTACATCACTCATCAGGCCTGCACGGGCATAACAGCCTTCCAGCAGGTCATGGCTTAATATACGGTTCTCGGGAAAGCGATTGTTTAAGGTTAGTTCAAAAGCATCTACCTCGTAAATACCTTTCCCTATAAAAGACCCTTCTTTAAACAGGTCCTGGTATACATCCGAAATAGCGCGTGTATACGGATCTGTGCCGGGCTCATTACCATGGATCTTTTCGTATACGGAACTATCAGCAGCAGGTAGGCAATTGGATACCCTTGGCTGTAAAATGGTATAGCCTTCTGTTACCCTTCGTTTTTTCTCTGAGTATACGGCTTTGTTTAACGGGTGTGCCAGGGTACCGATCATCTTCCATGCGGCATCCCTGGGTAGCTGTGTATCTGTATCCAGCGTTATTATATACTTTACACGCATATACGTTGGCTCATCCCCTACTATGGCAGCAAAATGTTCTTTTCCCCTGCCCCTTAACAACGCATTCAATTCACCCAGTTTTCCACGTTTGCGTTCATAGCCCATCCAGGTCTTTTCGCGGGGGTTCCATTTACGTGGGCGATGGAACAAAAAGAAAGTATCATTCTTTGCCCTCTCGTATTTCCGGTTTAGTTCAGTGATCTTGTTTTTAGCCAGTTGTAGCAAAGCTTCATCGCCGGGTAAGGTTTCGGAGCTGGCATCTGTAAAATCGGTTAGTAACGCAAAGGAAAGATTGGCATCCCTGTTGGCCAGGAACCGTACCTCGAGGGCTTCTGTTAAATGTTCCAGTTCTTTGGCATTGGTAAGCATGGTTGGCACTACTACCATACTATAACAATCAGCGGGAACCCCATCTGAAAAATCCAGTCTAGGTAACAAATGTGGCTTTGCCAATATAGTGGTTAGCCAGTTAACGAGTGTAACCGCCAGTTGGCTACTACCAATAACACAGATTGCAGCCAATGCTGCCAGCCACCAACTATGTAATCCATCTGCATGGGCTTTACTCAACAATCCCCAGCTGATCAAAAAAGTGATCAGCGTTATGCCGCCTGCATAGAACATTACCGGTACACGGTTAAACACCCGCCTGGCACGATCGCCATAGGAGAACCTGGTAGCGGCTATTTTTTCAATGCGCTTTACACCATTGTCCAGGAGGTAATAACCCACATGCCCGGAGCGGCTGCCGGGTTCCTTCGCTTCATCGGCTGCAGAGAATTCTATCGCCAATGCAGCAATATCCTTTTCGGTAACATTGCTATACTTTGAAATCTTTTCCACCGCATGGCGATACCTGTCGCGAGTATAAAAATCCATGGTGGGATAAACACCACTGGCATCCTTTCTCAATTCCTGTTCTACCGCACTGGTAGCTTCTACAAATTCACGCCAGTCGTTATTACTCAAAAAACGTAAGCTGCTAATGGTGTTACTGATGGACACCTGGTCAGCCGCCTGTTTTTGATTTTCTATTAATACCAGTTCACTGCTGGTCAAATTGTTTTCTGTTAACCGTTGTTCAATCCAGCTCAATGGCAATGCCAATGAGGAGCCCTTGCCTTGTAGGCGCCTGATCAGTTCTGCCACAAAAGAACTCTCCATAGGCGGGTTAGAACGGGCCATGTCTGCAATAACGAGTATCAAACTTTTAGGGTCTTTCTCAACGGCCTTTGTCATTTCATCTGCCCAATAATCTGCCAGGTTTTTATTGAGGATATCGATCGCTATTTGTGTAGAAAGGCGGCGAAGGTTTTCCAATAATGCCAGGCGCAACATAATGGGGATGGCCCATAGCTCACCGAGTTTCAGGGTAGCCTCTGTTTGATAAGCGTCAATAAAACTGGTGAGGCTTTTCAGGTCAACACGGCCATCACTATGTGCGAGGATTTCAATGGCTATATTATATACCCTTGGTAAACCGGCAGAAGGGCCGCTTTGTAGCTTGGGTAATCCCTTGCTATATCCTTTGGGTAAATGTTTTTTACCCGTATATATCTGTTCTTCTATTAAGTAAAAATTATCCAGCAACCATTCGCCTGCCGGTACAATGCGGTTGTTTGCCTTTACCGTTTCTGTTAGCAGCTGGTGTACATCAACCAACACATGCTCATTCTCTGCCAATCTTTTCAGCAATTGTTCAGAAGGCTCTTCTGTATACACCACATCAGAATGTGCCAGGTTTTTGGCAAATTGTTCCAGTTGCTCAATAGTGAATAATTCAGACCTGAACGGGGCTTGCTCATTGGCATATTTACGAAGCAGGTTTTGACCAAACAAAGGGTCCAGTACATTCTTCTTAAATGTTACCAGGGCATGGGGTAGTATCTCGGAAAAAATATCTTTTACCTGTTCTTTTGTTTGATTCACTTTCATTATTTCCGTTTTATTGATTAAGCAACTCCTTTACCTGTACTCAGTCATGTACAGCAGGGCATAGAATAACGCAAATCCATCTTTTCATGCAGGTAACAACAATTCATTTTTGCCAATAATCATGCCTTTTCCGGGAAAAACAAATCCCGGGGGTGATCCCCGGGATTTGTTGTAATAGCTAACAGCCACCTGGTATTCATACACCAGGAACTTACCCAAAGGCTATTTCATATTGGGTATCTTTTGTTGTGTTTTACCGGGATTATCTGTTATTTCTATCTTCTTTTCCGGTGTTATTTCCGTTGAGCTACTCATGGGCTTGCTTTGTTTCTTTTGCGAAGAAACATTTGAAGGCATTCTATCTTCTTTCTTTTTCATAAAACATATTTAATGGTGATTGATACTTTTATAAGGCCGGGGAAAAAAGTCTACATCTGCCTGTTATACGTTGTTATGGTATACTTCTCCTATCCGCTCTGTAGCATACACTTCAACCGGTAAAGATTGTAATTGTATCAGGGCATCTTTTGTAAGAAGCACTGCCTTGTTTACTACATTCTTCATTTCACGAAGATTACCGGGCCAGCGGTATTGCCGGAAAGTATTTTCTACCTCGGGTGTAAAGCCCTGTATATTCTTTCCATGTTCGGTATTGGCATGTTGCAGGAACTGAACAGCAAAAGGCAATATATCTTCCGGGCGTTTGTATAAAGGCAGGATGTCAATCGTAAAATCATTTAATTCATGGTACAGGTCGGCCAATAATTTACCCTGTACCGTCGCATTCCACAAAGTTTCATTGCCTGCTACCAGTATCCTTGTATCCAGTTCAATATCTTCTTCCCCACCAATTCTCCTCATGCGTTTGCTTACCAATGCCTTTAATAATTTAGCCTGTAACAATAAGGGTAAACCTGTAAGCTCATCAATAAACAAGGTACCTCCGTTAGCCAGTTCCAGGTTGCCCCGTTTCTGGTTCAGGGTACTATTGTTACCGGTGGCTATTTCATTTCCAAACAACTTTACTTCTATCAGTTCATCGGATAGGCCACCACAGTTCATTACTACAAAAGGAGCATCCCTGCGCTTACTGCGTTGGTGTATTTCATAGGCGATCGTTTCTTTACCGGCGCCATCCTCACCATAAATAATCACGTTATGATTGGTAGGTGCTACCAGGTTTATCTGGTGGTTTAACCGTTTAAAGAAAGAGCTGCTGCCGTTAAAGAATGATTCTTTGGTTTTTACTACCATCTTCTCCCCTTCTTTGATCTTCTTTTTATTTTCCTGTTTTTGTGCCAGGGCCAGTTTGATGATATTGAGTATTTCATCGGTAATAATGGGTTTGGTAACATAATCAAATGCTCCCTGCTTAATCGCATTCACCGAGGTTTGAATATCATTATACGCCGTTATAATAATAATGGGCAGGTTGGTAAACTTGTCCTGGATCTTTTTTAATAAGGTAATACCGTCAATATCTTCCAGCTTCAGGTCCGAGATGATCAGGTCAGGTTCATTCGTTTCAAAATATTCCAATGCCTGGGCACCACTGTATACCTCCGATACCCAATACCCGTTATGGGTTAAAAACCTGTTTAGTAACAGGCATAGATCAATGTCATCATCTATAATCAAGATCTTTTCCATGGCATCCCTATATTAGTAGTAATGAAATCAAAGCAATACACCGGGGCAAATAATCTTGTAAATCATTGCCTTATATGATTATTTCAGCGAAATAATCATACCGGAAATTCAAACAGTTGAATGCCTGTTCTCCTTTTTTGTGTTGTAGAAAAAAGTTCACAGAAGAATGGCCTCAATATCGGCCAACGATAAAGGCTTGTTGTGGTAAAATACCCTCGATTTATTGGGGGTATCCCGCCCGGCTGCATCAGCAGCAAGCTTGGCGGTTACCAGGTGTAGGGTAGTATTAGGGAATTGCTGTAATATGCCATTGGCTTTCTGCCAGCCAAGTCCATCGGGCAGGTTATTATCTAATATAACCACTGTAGGCTGGATATCCTGCAATAGCGCGATCCCTTCGTTTAAAGAAGTGGCATACGCGCAGTTGATATCCTTTTTGTCACATTGTAATTTTACAAGCCTGCAAAAATCTACCTCATCATCTATTACTACTATTTTTTTCATGCATCAGCTATTAAATGCTTTATCAGGATAAAAAACTGTACCAAAAAGATGGCATACTTTTCCAGTGATACCTTTTTAAAAGGATATTACATGAAAACTTCATCAATTATTGCCAGTATTGTAGGTGCTGCCATCGCAGGAGTAGCGGTAGGTATGCTGATCGCTCCCGAAAAAGGGAAAGATACCCGTAAAAAATTACAGAAGGGTTTACAGGATGCCAGCTCAGATGCGGCGGACTGGATGGCTGATGCCAAAGAAAACCTGGCAGATATGGCCAGTACTGTTAAGAACAAATTCAGGAACATGGGTGCGCATAGCCATAACGGCGCTGCCACTGCTTCTAACCTGTAAAGTAATTGATTCGTACAGTATTTATCGGTACCGGTAGCCGTGTTATGCAGGCCGGGCAGCAGTATATAACCAGTAATTCCTGATGCGATCTATGGCAGTAGCCAGGCTTTCAAAATTGGAAGGTTTTACGATGTATGTATTGGCGCCCAGCTCGTAGCAGCGTTTAATCTCAATATCATTTTTGGTAGTGGAGAATACGACTACCGGTATCTTTTTTAGAACGGCATGTTCTTTTATCTGTTTCAATGCCTGCCTGCCATCCATCTTTGGCATATTCAGATCGAGTAATATAAAAGCAGGATAGCTGGCGTTTTCCTCGTCCAGCTGTATATTGCCCAGGTACTCAATCAATTCTACTCCATTGCTTACAAACTCCAGCGGCGTATCATATCCCTTTTCCTCAAATATCGCCTGCAATAAGAATTTGTCGTCGCTGTCATCTTCAGCCACCAGGATAAATGGTTTTCTCATTATCGTAAACTAGGATTTAAAGGTAGTAAAGCAAGCGGGAACATTTTACCAATTTTCAAATGCCGGTTGGCCAACAAAGCTTTGTTAAAAGATTACGAGGCCATAGATCTGGCCGCTATAACAAGCAACCGGGGAAATATTTCTACAGTTCTAACAATTGTAGCAATGGGAAAATATTATCTCAGAAAATAAATAAAATAAAAAAGATAGCCCCAAAAGCAGTGTTTGGAACTAAAGTTGGTTTAGCAACCCGAACAAACTCAACAGGTTATGTTTAATCATTCCTTATCGTTAGGGCAAAAGCAACAACATAAGATCATCCCCCGCCAAATTGAGTATTTGCATTTGTTGCATGTGAATCACGTTGAATTACAACAGCAGATCAGTTTTATGCTGGAAGAAAATCCCTTTCTTGAAAAGACGGCTACAGAGGAAACAGAGCCCTTAGAAAAAGAAGATTCCCCTACCAATGAAGCAGATTTCAGGGATTGGGAAGAGTATGCCTATGAGGATATTCCCGATTATAAATTAGAATATGGTTCCTTTTTTGCAGAAGAAGCCATGCCGGTGAAGCAATGGAAAAATGAGTTCGACTTTAAAGCAGATTTGCAACAACAGTCCGGATCATTAAACTTAACCAGTAAACAGAAAGAATTGGCATCCTATATAATTTATTACCTGAATGATGCGGGGATGTTGGAATACGATGTTCCTTCCCTGGTAGATGATATCGGGTTCCGGTTACAAAAAGTGTATACGGAAGCGGAGGTGAGCGAGGTATTGTTACAGTTAAAAACACTGGAGCCTGCCGGCGTATTCAGCCATTCTGTACGGGAATGTTTAATAGCCCAGTTGCAGCGAATGAATACCAAAAGGCCCGATGTAAAAAAAGCGCTCGAACTATTGGAGCATTATTATGCTCACCTGCAAAAAAAGAACTTTCAAAAGATCTACGAGGGTTTACAGATCGATGCAGAGGAATTTGCTATCATAGCAAACTTGATTTCTACTCTTTCTTTTAAACCTTTGCATAGTACAGATATGGCTGAAAAGATGTCCATTTCTGTAATACCCGATTTTTTGATGACCTTTAACGAATATGATGAGCCGGTAATTTCCCTGTCTAAAACCTATGCCGACTCATTGTGTGTAAACCATACCGCTATTACCCTGCCGGCTTCCCCTGTTAACCATGAACAGAAACAGGCAGAGCAATACATCAATAACAAAATAAAAAGCGCTCAGTGGTTTGTGCAGTGTATCCGGCAGCGCGAAAAAACAATGCTGTCCGTTATCAAAGCCATTGTTCGCAAACAGATTGCCTTTTTTAAAGAAGGTTGCGACAAGAAGCTGCTGAAACCCATGATCTTAAAGAACATAGCCGACGAAACCGGTGTTGATATCTCTACGGTTTCCAGTGTTACTTCTACCAAATATGTAGATACCCCCTTTGGGTTTGTACATTTAAAGAAGTTGTTTACAAAAGCCCTCAACAACGAAGAGGGAGAGGTGGTTAGCAATATGCTGGTAAAAAAAGAAATAGAGGAAATGATTAAAAATGAGGATAAATTAGAGCCTTATACCGACCGGCATCTCGTTCACCTGCTTGCTCAAAAGGGCTATAAGATTGCCCGCAGAACTGTTGCCAAGTACCGCGAACTAATGAATATACCTGTATCATACCTTAGAACTGGTTTATCATTGGCTATATCATAAATCTTACATGCATGAAGAGAATATTAATCATTGACGACGACAAAGACATGTGCCTGTTACTGAGCCGCTTTCTTACCCGTAACGGTTACGAGGCAGTTGAAAAACTCAATGGCAAAACCGCATTGGCCTATCTTGACGAAAACAAGGTAGATACCGTGCTGTGCGATTTCAGGATTGAGGACATGGATGGCAAAGAAATACTGGCCCGGATAAAGGAAAATAATCCCAGCCTGCCGGTTATCATTATTACTGCCTACAGCGATGTAAAGGCAGCCGTAGAAGTAATTAAAATGGGGGCTTTTGATTATGTAACCAAGCCCTTGTTCCCCGAAGAGATCCTGATCACTATTAAAAAAGCACTGGAGCTGGAACCGCTTGAGAGCGCCCCTGTTAAGAGTAAACCGGCTGCCAGCATCCATCACAACAGTGGTGATGCAGATAAAGGCCAGCAACAACTCGTTATCAAAAGCGATTATATTTTTGGCAACTCCCCTGTGTTTAATGAAATCCTCCAACAAATAAAAAGGGTGTCCCCTACCAATTACAGCATCATTGTATATGGCGAAAGTGGTAGTGGTAAGGAAGTAATTGCCCAAACCATTCATGCCAACAGCAAACGGGCAGATAAACCCTTTGTAGCCATCGACTGTGGCGCTTTAAGCAAGGAACTGGCAGGCAGTGAACTATTCGGTCACGAAAAAGGATCGTTTACCGGCGCCCTGAACCAAAAGGTAGGAAGCTTTGAGCTGGCCAATGGCGGTACCATCTTTCTCGATGAAATAGCCAATCTTTCCTACGATATCCAGGTAAGCTTATTGCGGGTGGTGCAGGAAAGAAAGATCCGTCGCATAGGAGGTACCAAAGACATTGATATTGACGTACGGATCATTGTGGCCAGTAATGAGAAATTAATGGAGTCTGCCCGTAAAGGAAAGTTCCGGGAAGACCTTTATCACCGCTTCAATGAATTCAGTATAGATGTTCCGCCGTTGAGGAGAAGAAAAGAAGACCTCCCGGTATTTGCCGCTTATTTCCTGGCGCAAACCTGTAAAGAACTGGATAAAGATATTAAAGGGCTGTCCCCACAGGTAGAGCAAATATTTATGCAGTATAACTGGCCCGGCAACCTGAGGGAATTAAAGAACGTTATTAAGAGAAGTGTGCTCTTAACCGATGGGCCATTGATCGAGGTAAGTGTACTGCCATTTGAAATATCCAATTACAATAAATTATCGTTCGAAGAACCCAATACTTCCGCTTATGGAAGTCAACCCCCGTTTGAAGATCCATCCTATCCCCGAACACAGGCCGCATGGCCCCATCCAGGCCATGCGTCCGCTACAGGAGACACCATCAATGAAAAAAGTTTAAAAGCCGTAAGCCTTGATGCGGAGTTTAATTTAATAGTAGAAGCATTGAAGAAGGTGAATTACAACAAGAGCAAAGCAGCAAAGATATTGGACGTTGACAGGAAAACACTGTACAATAAAATGAAGGAATATAAGCTGCTAAAAGAAGAATAATGGATGATACACAACACAATGACTTCTTCGATCGATTTAAATTATTGATGGATGATGCAAACGGAAACTTCGGCGACCGTTTTGCAGATTCCGTTCCTGCCCTTGTATTTGTAGTAGATGCCAACCGGAGAAAGTTAAAATACATCAACCAACAGGTAACCAACGTGCTGGGGTATACTCATGCGGACCTGACAGGTTGGGATTACGATGTAACCCGTTTCTTCTTTAAAGATGATCTTGAATCCGTTCAAAAGGAAATAGAAAAGCTGTATAACCTTAATGACCAGGATGTACATAGCTACAATGCCCGTTACAATCTTAAGAACGACCAGTTTCGCTATTTTAAAACCTCGGCCAGTATCCTAAAACGGGGGGAGGATGGCAAACCCGCTTCCCTGTTGTTTATCGCCCAGGATATTACCGATAAGGTAAAGAGCGAAATAGAACTGCAATCCTTGCAGGAATTGCTGCAGGAATCAGAAGAATTATTACACTATGGCTTATACGAATGGGACTTTATCAAAAACACCCTTTCGAGGAGTGATGGTGTGTATAAAATATACGGCATGGATAAAAGCGATCCTCTCCACAGGATCTCTATTAACGATAGCCGCAATGAAGAAGACAATGAACGCATAGAAGGAATTATTCAGCAAGCCATCAAAGACCGCTCTTCCTTTGAATTTGAATTTAGCTACAACAGGGGTGAAGAAACACTATGGATACAAAACAAAGGCAAGATAGTAGTGCCCCCTAATGGAGAGCAACCCCATCGCATCATCGGGATCGTGATTGACCGAACCCGGCAAAAACACCACGAGAATACCTTACAAAAAACCCTTGCAGACCTGAAAAGATCCAATAAGGAATTGGAGGAGTTTGCCTATGTAGCCTCACACGACCTGCAGGAGCCGCTTCGTAAGATCAACACCTTTGGGCAGATCTTATCCTCCAGGTATGAATCAGCACTGGGAGCCGAGGGTAAAGCCCTTTTGGCAAGAATGGGACATGCCACCGATAACATGCGCATACTCATCGACAACCTGTTGGAATTCTCGAGAAGTTCCCAGTCCAGGCACCCCTTTCAGAAAGCTGATCTGAATACGGTAATGGAAGAGGTAAAGGATAACCTGGAGATCCAGCCCGATAACAAAGACATCGTATTGAAGGTTGCGCCCTTACCCGTTATTGAATGTATCCCATCTCAAATGCAACAGTTGTTTAATAACCTGCTCAGCAATTCCATCAAGTTCCGGAAGCCGGGTATACCCTGTATCATAGACATTCAATGCAAGCCTGCCGGCACAACAGATATCCATCAATTGCACCTGCCTGCTTCCAAAAAATACTATCATATTTCTGTTACCGATAATGGTATTGGTTTTGAACAGGAATATGCACAATTGATCTTCCAGTTGTTTCAGCGGCTTCATGGCAAAAGTGAATATGCCGGTGCCGGTATGGGACTGTCTATCTGCAAAAAGATAACAGACCGCCACAATGGGCATATCTATGCCAATAGTATTATTAACGAAGGCGCTACCTTCCATATTATTTTGCCGGAAAATCAATAAAAAAACAAAGATGCCACACAGTAATAACCTCCGGATAATTGTCATTGATGATGATGAAGATGATTACTATATCATCGCTTCTTTACTGGAAGAGATTTCAGAGTATAAGATAACGCCTACCTGGTGCAACAATTACCAGCAGGCGCTGGATATGTTACAGACACAGAAGTTTAACCTGGCATTTGTTGATTACCGCCTGGGTATTAAAACAGGTATTGAGCTGATAGAAAAAGCCATTGAACATGGTGTTACCATCCCGATCATTATCCTTACCGGTAAAGGCAATACAGAAATAGACAAACAGGCTGTTAGAAAGGGAGCTTATGATTACCTGATCAAAGGGGAGATCAATGCAGAGGTACTGGAAAGAAGTATCCGGTATGCATTGGCCAGGCACGACAGCAAAAAGGCATTACAACAAAGCGAAAAGAAATTCCGTTCCATTTACGAGCATTCAAAAGATGCCATGTTCATCTTAAACGAAGAACTGGGCATAACAGATGTAAACGATGCTACCCTGCAATTACTCAATACCACGCGGGAAGCATTGATCGGTACTTTTTCCCTGGATATGGTACTCCACCCGGATAAGAATGTTATCATAGAACGCCTGGCCACCAATAATGAAATTGATGAGGAAGAGGTACAGGTAAAATTCAATGAGTCCCCCGAATACCATGGGTTATTGACCATTACCAAGGAAAGAGACAGTGAGGACAAAACATACCTGCAAGGGGTGTTTCATGATATTACCCACTTAAAAGAGGCAGAGCAGTCAAAACTGCAGACCGAGAAATTTGAAGCCAACCAGCGCTTTGTACGTATGCTGGCGCATGAGGTTCGTAACCCGTTAAACAATATTATGCTGGCACTGGAGAGCGCCCAAATGGAAGGCCCGGATACCCAGCAATTGTATTATGATATTGTAAAGCGCAACAGCATACGTATCAATGACCTTATTACGCAACTATTACATTCATTTAAAATAAGCGATGTAGCACTCCAGGAAATAAGCCTGAGTGAAATTGTTGAGCAGGCATTGATCGCCATAGAAGACAGGCTAACCCTTAAGCGGATCCAGTTAAAGAAACAGCTGTTATCAGAACATACCCTGAACGGGGACGCCGAGAAATTAAAGCTCGCTATCCTAAACTTCTTTGTGAATGCTATTGAAGCCATGGAGGAAGACAAGGGTATGTTAACCATTACTTCTTTCCAAAAGGAGAATCACCTCTATCTTGTTATCGAGGACAATGGCTGCGGTATGAACGATGAACAGGTACAACACCTGTTTGAACCTTACTTCACCACCAAAAAGAATGGAATCGGGCTGGGCTTATCCTCTTCGCTTGGCATCTTACGTTCTCACCAGGCAAGTGTGAACGTGAATTCTCACCCCAACAAAGGAACCCAGTTTATCATAGGCTTTAAAAAAGGATAAAGCCTCGCAATAAGCAAGGCTTTATCATCATTACTGACACATTATCGGTTCCTCACGTAAGTATTTATAGTCTCTTAAAAGGCAAACCCGATATAGAGGGTAAAGGCGCTGTTCTTGGCATTACCGGTATAAGCACCCGCATTGGAATTATGCCCTATTTCACTCATGCCATAGTTATAACGGGCACCCATTGTAAAGTTATCTATATCAAATCCCAATCCGCCGGCAAGACCATAATCAAACCTATAAAAGTCGTCTGCCTTTAAATTAGTTACATTGTTAACAGTACCATCACTGCTCACATTCTTAATGTTGGCATCTGTTAAATAACCCACATAAGGACCTACATGGATATTTAAGTTACTAACCACATTAATAACAGCCAACACCGGCAACTGGATATAGTTCAGGTTAAACCGGTACTCTCCGCTACCCTGTACAAAGTTATTATAGGTCGATTTATTACCCAGGCTGGTATACAGTAATTCCGGCTGTATAGAGAAGCCTCTTGTTACAGGTACTTTGGCGTAAATACCCCCATTAAAGCCAACCTTCATATTCTTATCAGATACATCGTCTCCATAAAAATTAGAAAAATTGACGCCTCCTTTAATGCCTACCTTGGTAGTTAAACCGGGTTCAGCAACCGTTTGTTGCTCTTGTGCTTTTGCGGCAAAACCAGTCATTACTAATGCTGCAATTGCCAAAGTGGTGATTTTGCTTTTCATGTTGTTACGATTTAATTATTATATACCCTCTTAAAAACTATGCCATTCTAATTGTTCATAAAATAAGAGGGCTTACCTTTCATTGGCCGATATTGGGTATTTACAGCGGGTAATAAATTCACCGCTTTTATCTGTCGAACAGAGGAAAGCAATGCAGCCAGCAATAGTACAAAACAAATCATGTCTACTTCCAGCACCACATTGAGTGTATTGTGTTTTTCATATTGCTGTACACCAATACCGGCCAAAGCCCATAAGATGGTAGCAGCAAACAACTTATCCTTAAAAGTGAATAGAAAAACAAGCGTTACCACCAGTACAATCATTAACATCATGGCCGCCCAGTCTATATTACCAAAGGTTGGCTGCTTCCAGTGAATACTCACCAGGAAGGCAGCAAAATTGGTTATAGCAGCTGCACATATCCAGGCCAGGTATACAGAGAAGGGAAAATAAAGGGTAAAATTGTTTAGCTTATTATCCTGCAGGCGGGCGGTCTGTATGGTGGTGTAGATCTTCAGCAATACAAACAGCAAGCCCAGCATAATACATACACTCATTCCTGTTTGTTCAAAATGCCAGGCTATTATCCATGCACCGTTTAACACACAACTTAGTATAAACCAGTTGATGATCTTATCTACCAGGGCATAAAAATTTGCCGATTCTTTTCGCATCCATACAACACGCAATACAAAGCCCAGGAGCAGCAGGTATATCACATTCCATACAGAGAAAGTATACGCCGCCGGGGTAAGATCCGTCAGGTATTTGTCTGATAGTTCCCTGGTTGTTCTGCCATTCAAAGGCAGTAAAATAGCTACAGCATTTAGGGCAATCATAGCCACAAAGGCTATACACACGCTGATAGTAGTAAAGGTTCTTGTTTTCATAATCACTATATTTTAATAAACATCATTTACAGGCATCTCTTTTCTTTCCTGTTTCAAAATATATACCGCATTCGAATTGGGTTTAATACCAAGGCCTCGATGTAGCGTATACACTTTGGTATATTCTGCCCCGAAGTATAGGATCACAGAAGTATAATAGATCCATAACAGTATGATCACCAGCGAGGCAGCTGCACCATAGGTAGCGCTTGTTTTACTATGCCCCAGGTAAAGCCCTATTAAAAATTTGCCGATCATAAATAAGATGGTGGTAAAGAAGGCCCCTTTAAAAGCATCCTTCCAATGAATAACCGCATCGGGTAGTACTTTAAATACAATGGCAAAAAAGAGGGTGATGGCAGAAAAGATAAATACAATGTTCACCCCATAGGCTATATAAAAAGTAACATTGGAGAAAAGACTCGTGATGCGGTGACTCAACAATTCCATCAGGGCATTGATCACCAGGGATACTACCAGTATAAAACCCAACCCTACGATCAGTGAAAAAGAAATAACCCGGTTAACGATATATTTCAACCATCCCTTTTGAGGCTTTGCCTTCAGGCTCCAGATATAATTGATGGAATCCTGGATCTCTGTAAAAACGCCGGTAGCCCCTAATATCAATACGCTTAGCCCTATGATGGCCCCCAGTAGAGAGTTATCCTGTATATGTGTATTGGCAATCATCTGCTGTATTTGTAAAGCGGCACTATCCCCTATCAGGTTCCTGATCTCTCCGAATATTCTTCCCTGTATGGCATCCTTGCCAAAAAAGATCCCTGCCAGTGAAATAACAATAAACAACAAGGGGGCAATCGCAAATACCGTAAAATAAGAAAGAGAGGCACTTAGCTTCATGGCGTTATCATTGGAAAACTCCATCACGGTTTGCTTTAAAATACCCCAGTAATTTTTTATTGGTTTCAGCATACTATACACCTAAGCAATAACATGCCAATTATTCCCCATTGCAGTATATGCCATAACAAAACAACAAGGGGATGAGTATTAAATTCTACAGATCAACGGGTAGTATCTACCTGTTAATGATCAAAACAAGAGTGGCAGCATTTTAGCATACTGTCTCTTAAAATATATACTATGAGAAGTTTATTGTATTTAATCGCAGTCATCTTGGTAATAGCCTGGCTATTGGGAGTATTCGTATATAGTCTTTCTGGTCTTATACATATCCTGTTGGTATTAGCCGTTGTATCCCTTTTGTTAGGCGTTATAAGACGCGGTGCAGACATATAACAAATCTATTAACAATAGAACCCCCGCTATTGGTCTGGCCCTCTCCTATAAGAGAGGGTTTTTTATGCCCGCTCCTACATGCACATAAAAAAAGATGTTGCCCTACAGCAACATCTTTTACTTACCCAATTGTCAACAAGTTTATCCATGAACCAGGGCAGCTGCCTCACGATAGCTCTTTATTGCATCGTGTGCCGTTTGTAACTGGTTCTTCTGTTCATTTAGTAAAGCATGTATATCGCCTGGTATCTCCGCCTCCGATAGCAAAGCCTCGCCGTAAGCCTGCTGAATCGTATCTTCCCCGTATTCACAGGCACTTAATACAGCATCCCTATCATTGCCCTCAAATGCCACTTTTGCACCTATCCATAAGCGATATATTTTTCCCAACAAGGTGGTACCTGTAGAAGGATTGCCCCCACCCCTGATCACTTTTGTAGTAAGTTCATTGGCATATTTGCGACTGGACAAAGCAAACCTGTTAAACAATTCTTTCAGATCGGCATCCCCGGCTGCTGTTGCAGCCTTTTCATAGCCTTCTACCCGATCGTGGTTGATCCGGATAAGGCTGTTCAACACATCAACAAGTGGTTGTTCTAATTGCATAACTGCTTTTTATGATATAGCATAAAAAATCATTCCAAAATAAACAGGCTTGCAGAAGGAGGATTATCACCCTGTTATGCGTAGGTGAGGAATAAATTCCTCGTATTAATCAACAACTAACAATTATTGCTTTTTTGTAATCAGGCATAATATTATCAGGATGTTATTAAAAGCGATACATGAAGCAATCTTTCTTTTATCCCGTTCGTTTAGCAGCTATTTTATTATCGCTGATACTCATTGTACATATTCTTGATTGCTTACAAATAGTAGTGGTTCCCATATTGTTCTCCATTATTTTCTCTGTCATGCTCTTTCCGCTGGTGATCCGGTTAGAGAAATGGGGGCTGCCCAAAGGCATAGCCACCTTCTGTTCCATCATTATAGCCACCATCCTGTTATCTGTTATCGTTTATTTCTTAAGTACACAGATCATCGGCTTTGTAAAATCAGGTAACCATCTCAATGACCGGTTTAATTACTTATTGAATAATACCCAGCTCTACATAACGAAACATTTTGGTATTGAAAAAGCAGTGCAGACCCAACAGATCAAAAACCAGCTATCAAAGCTGGTAGATAACAGTACTGTTGCCATGGTAAGTTTTTTTTCTTTTACCTCTTCTTTTATTGCCGATATTGCCCTTATCCCACTCTATGTATTCTTCCTGTTATATTATCGTCACTTCTTCCTGGAGTTCTTTTACAAGGTGTTTCCACAACAGGATAAGGTATTAATAGATGAAACGCTGGATAAGATACATGGCGTAGTGTATAGCTGGCTCTCTGGTTTATCATTGGTCATGCTGATCGTTGGCACCCTCAATTCGGTTGCCTTATTGATTATTGGTGTACAAAACGCTATCTTCTTCGGGTTCCTGGCAGCCTTCCTGCTGGTCATCCCTTATATCGGTATTGTTATCGGTGCCCTGTTACCCGCTATTGTAGCATTGATCACAAAGGATAATTCCTGGAGTGCCATAGCCGTACTCGCTTCTTTCTGGTGTATACAAAAACTGGAAGCCAATATCATTACACCCAATATTGTAGGGGGTAAAGTAAGCCTGAATCCATTGATCTCTATCGTGATGCTCTTCCTGTTTGGCAAGTTATTCGGCTTATCGGGTTTAATACTTGCCTTACCGCTAACCGCTATCCTCAAAGTGATCTGCGATACCGTACCTGCCTTAAAACCCTATGGCTTTATACTGGGTACTGCCAAACCTTATCATCTAAAAAAAAATGCGCGCTCCTATTTAAAGCACCTGCAGGCCCTAAAGAGAAAGAAAAAGCTGGCTGTAGAGGAAGCCTGAAAAACCGGCATATTTTTTACCTATCCATAATAAGCAGTATTTAAAATACCATCATGCAAACAAGTTCTACGTCTAAGATCAACACCGTTTTTGAAAAGATAGGAGACGAGGTACAGTTCTTCCAGCTTTTCTGCAAAAACATCTTTCGAAAAGGCTTTGAATGGAATGAGCTGCTAAGGCAATGCTATATGATAGGTTATAAGTCCGGCGGTATCGTACTCGTAACCGGTTTTGTATTGGGTTTTGTATTAACACTGCAATCACTCCCTACTTTAAAAACATTTGGTGCGCAAAGCTTTGTTCCCAACATGGTATCGGTTTCCGTGATACGGGAAATAGGTCCGGTGATCACCGCGTTAATATGCGCCGGTAAAATAGCCTCTGGCTTAGGCGCTGAACTGGGAAGCATGAAAGTAACAGAACAAATAGATGCCATGGAAGTATCAGGGGCCAACCCCATACAATACCTGGTGGTTACCAAAATACTGGCCTGTGTTTTCATGATCCCACTGCTTACCATGATTGCAGACGGGATGGCTTTTATAGGTGGCTTTGTAGGCAACAATGTTTCCGGCAATGTCAACTTCCTGTTGTATATGAGTAAATCATTCAACGCATTGGACTTTTCCGACCTGTTCCCTGCGCTGATCAAAACTTATTTCTTTGGCTTTGCCATCGGCTTTATAGGATGTTATAAAGGGTTTACAGCCAACAGGGGAACCGAAAGCGTAGGCCAGGCAGCCAATACAGCAGTAGTAAGCGCCTCTATATGGATCATCATCATCGATGCGGTTGCGGTACAATTAACCAGTTCGCTGGTTTATAACTCATAGCCATTATGGAAAACACCATTGAAATAAAAGGATTAAAGAAGTCTTTCGGGGAAAAGGAAGTATTGAAGAATGTAAACCTGGTGGTTAAGAAAGGAGAGAACGTAGTAGTGATCGGGAAAAGCGGGCAAGGCAAGTCAGTAACCATCAAATGCATTGTAGGGATGATCACCCCGGATAAAGGGAGTGTACAGGTATTGGGGAAAGAAATCCCCGAATTAGACAACGAAGCCTTAAAGGAAATAAGAACCAAAATAGGCTTTCTCTTCCAGGGAGCAGCCTTATACGATTCCATGACGGTACGCGAAAACATCGCGTTCCCATTAATAAGAGTATTAAACATCAAAGATGAAAACGAGATCGAACAACGAACAAAGGAAGTTCTTGAGTCAGTTGGCCTCGCAGATGCCATTGATAAAATGCCGGGTGATCTATCTGGCGGGATGCTTAAAAGAGTTGGTTTGGCCAGGACTTTAGTAGTAAAGCCGGAGATCATCCTGTACGATGAACCTACCACCGGGCTGGATACTATTACCTCCCGTGAAATCAGCCGGCTCATCAACGAGGTACAGCGAAAAAACAATACCTCCTCTATCCTCATCACCCACGATATGGCCTGTGCAAAAATCACGGCAGACAGGATAATCGTCATGAACGACGGGCAATACATAGCAGAAGGCACATACGAAGAACTGGAAAACTCAGGAGATAATTTTATCAAATCATTCTTTCAATAACACCCGCCATCATGAAAACAACACCGGCTCAGAAAGTAAAAACAGGGATCATCGTAGTGGTAGGCACCGGTATTTTATTCATTACCATCTTCCTGATAGGGAAACAGAAAAGCCTTTTCTCCAGCACTTTTACGGTACATGCCGACTATAAAAATGTGTCCGGTTTACAGATCGGCAATTTTGTACGTTTTGCCGGCATCAACATCGGGGTGGTCAATGACATTACCATCATGAACGATACTACTGTAAGGGTCGACCTCACCCTGCAGGAAAAAGTACACCCTTTTATCAAAGCAGATTCCCATGCCTCTATCGGCAGCGATGGCCTGATGGGCGATAAACTGATACAAATAGGGCCCGGCAGCGATAGCGCCGAACGGGTAAAAAAAGATGGTGCAGTAATTGCAGTCAATCCCATAGATATAGACAAGATAGTGGGCAAACTAGGAGGCATTGCCGATGATGCCCAGAGCATCACCGGTAGCCTGGCAGAAATACTGGACAAGGTAAACAACGGGCAGGGCTCTTTGGGACGGTTGTTGAACGATGATAAATTAAGCAGGCACCTGGAATCAACATTGCAGTCGGCCAAACAAACGGTCAACACCATTAACAAAACGGCCACCACTGCCAATGAAGACCTGGAAGCCGCCAAGCATAATTTCCTGTTACGGGGTTTCTTTAAAAAGAAAGAGAAACAACGCCTGCAGGATTCTACCAAACGCGCCGATAGTATTAGCAATAGTAAAAAACCAAAACAGTAGTTATATCACTTTCATATATGAAACCAGTTAACCTACAAAAAGAACCCGGCAAAAAGCAGGCGTCTCCTTTTATTAAAAAGTTCGATAGCATCTCTGCCAAAGCTACCCGTATAGCGGGTAGCCCACATGCCTTCCTAGTAGCCCTGCTGGTGGTATTACTATGGATGTGTTGTGGCCCTGTTTTTCATTATTCCGATACCTGGCAATTATTTATCAATACAGGTACTACTATCATCACCTTCTTAATGGTCTTTCTTATACAACAGGCACAGAATAAAGATACCATTGCGCTACACCTGAAATTAAATGAACTCATTGCCTGTCATGAAAAAGCATCTAACCGCCTCATCAATATTGAAGACCTTACCGAGGAAGAGCTGGATACTTTAAAGCGGTTTTATATCGAACTATCCGATCTCGCAGAAACACATAACGATCTGTTCAGTACCCATTCCCTCGATGAGGCAGCCTACAATCAACTCGAGAAAAGAACGTTTACCAGTTCTCGTAAAAAGGCGCCGATCTCTGATTCACCTACCGGCAAGAAATTAAACTAACACTTTCTCCTTTGTTATTCACATACCACAAGGCGGGCTGCTGCTCCATGAGCAGCAATAACACATCATCACATCTGTAGCCTAATTTCCACTCTTTCAATGCAATACGATTTATTGAATGTGCATTTCCCCAATTCTTACCCGGCATAATCCACAATTCCGGCTTTTGTGCAACGGATTCTACACCACACTGCCATTCTGTAACTAAGAATAAGGTGGCACCAGTTTTGAAATATATATAGCATACTAAAAACACCAGTGATTATGGAAGCATACGATTTACAATTTATACAACATAAAATGAGAGATGCAGGCCAGGCAATGTTGTACCGCCGCATTGATGAAAACCACAAACAACCACTAGGCTTTAAAAACCAGATAGAGTTGGATGAAAATGGTCAGTTGTACTTTTCACTGCAAACCGCATTCGAAAAGAAACATTGCGACGATACTTTTCCTGTGGAACTGTTCTTTTATAAAAAAGGAAAGCGTTTTTCTTTATCCGTAAAAGGTATAGCCCGTAAAGAAGCCTATAAGAGTCCTGCCAAAAGAAGATCGCTCGAAGCGCTTAAAATAAGCATGGAGAATATTGAATACATGGAATGGGATACACCCAGCCCTTTTAAGAAATTAATGAGAGGACTATTGAATATACAATCTGTACTCTAACAATTGTTACAACAATTCCTTGCTCTATATATACTACCTGGTGCAAATGCGATTACCGCTAAAAGCACCAGGTTTTTTTATTTAAACACTAAGAGCACAAGGAACACTTAGCCTTCACTAAGAATTGCTAAAGAGATGTAGCCCCCGATAATAATTGATAATTCTTCTTGTGCCTTCTAAGTGTACCTTGTGTCCTTAGTGGTAAACCTCTTGTCCTTAGTGTTTAAAACGGGTAGCCAATACCGAAGTTAAACACCACATCTCCCCAGCCCGTTTTAGGTAATACCCACTCCTGCCCGGGATCTAACCAGGGCTTGCGAAAAGGAACAGCCATATCCAGCCGTATCAGTATAATATTGAGGTCATAGCGTATACCAAAGCCACCATCTGCCGCCAGGTCCTTCATAAAGCTGCTGCTAAGGGTACTGCCCGGCCCATAGAGCGCCTCATTACGCATCCATATATTACCGGCTTCGGCAAAGAGCGCACCCTTTAAATGGCCCGCCATATTAAACCGGAGCTCTGTATTCATTTCCAGTTTATAGTCACCACCTATTTGCGGGTAAGTAACCTGTTGGTCAGCTGTTGTCAACACACGTCCCGGCCCTAATTGCCTGGGCGGGAAGCCGCGTAAGCTATTCGCACCACCTATTACATACTGGCGGACAAAGGGCAGGAACAGGGAATTACCATAAGGCATCCCCAGGCCTATGCTGATGCGGTTTGCCAGGAATACACCCGGAGCCAGCCTTCGTGAATAACGAAAGTCTGCATCCAGTTTGGCATACTGCGCAAAATAAGCGTTGCCGATCTTTTTACTATACGCCGTATCCGGCTTATTAATCAAGCCCAGTATATTACCAGCTATCTCTGCATTCGCCTGAAGGTAAAAGATATCCGGCGCATTGGGGTTCCGGGTATTGTATTGAAAGTTATAAGAGCTACCCGTTATCAACTCCGGGTAAAAGGTATAGCGAAGCCCCGGGTATACATTGATCTTGGTAAGATAGTCATCGGAATAATCACTCGTTTTTGTCCACGTAATACTAATGGGCGCCAGTGTATGTTGTTTGTTGGCCTGCTCTTTCCAGGTAAGATCGTATTGCAGGTGCAGCGTATTCTGTGTAAACAACAAGGTTCTTCTCGCCCACTCATAGCCTACAGTGAATTTGGTATAAGGCGGAAAATAACTGTTCTCATGCATCCTGAAAGGAACCACAAAGCGGGGTACTTGTAAGCTTACCTCACCTCCTACCCGCCAGTTATTATAATTGCGGAGAGAATCACTGAGCGACAATTCAAAAGCGCCATAAGCTTTTACATTTAACTGCTCTGCGCCTTTAAACAGGTTCCGGTTCTTCCAGTTTACATTTAACTGGGTACCCGTAAAAGAATTGGTTTTTGTAAAGCCAGCCAGCTCCGCGCTGATCGTTTTTTTCCTGGAAGGAGTAAGATAATAATAGGTACGCATATGCTGTACTTCCGCAGCAGTATCCCCATCCGGTACATAACGGCTCTTCACAAACTTAAATTCACCCATATTGATAAATCGGTTCAATGTTTTATTGTGCTCGCGTATATTATACAAACTACCCGGGCGATACGTAATAGGCCTCACCAGTGTTTGCGGGTAAAAAGCATGTACAGTATCGCGGATATAAATGCTATCATAAGTGATCAACCCTGTTTTGGAAGTATCTGGTGGCGGAAACAACAAGGTATAATTGGGGAAGATCACAACGGAACTGATCATCTGCGGGTGGCCTGCATTAGGAGGCATGTCTTTTTTGATGGCAAAAAACAGGTTGATCTTGTAATCTCCCACACTGCTATCTGCATAGCTCTTGATATAATCCGGACTAAAGAAATAATAGCCTTTGCCCTTCAGGAATGCATCGATCCTGCTCCGCTCTGCCTTAATATCATCCAGATCAAACTGCACGCCTTTTTTAACCAATGCGCGCCTGGGATTATTCCTGGCAAGGTCCTTAGCCAGCCGGGAACTATCCAATACCCATTTGATATCGTTGATAAAATAGGGAGCCTCCAGCTTTACGTTATAAATGGCTTTTGACTTGTAACCATGTATCTCCCGCTTACTGCTCACAATAGATTTAAAATAGCCTTTATTCTCCACATATACCTGCATATTCACCGCATTGGCAGGCTCATTCACCGTAGTGCTTAGTACAGGCGCTTCCCCTATTTTGTTGCGGAGCCAATACTTAAAGCCTTTGTTCTTTTTAGTAGGACCTATAAAATACCAGAA
>Ga0207739_1000002_pt1 | contig 27053 bp, 33 predicted proteins | sample LuqExpMetageno15_FD_187773 | JGI IMG/M metagenome (GOLD analysis project Ga0207739, IMG submission 187773) | Tropical forest soil microbial communities from Luquillo Experimental Forest, Puerto Rico - Sample 15 (SPAdes) | ecosystem: Environmental > Terrestrial > Soil > Tropical forest ... | reverse complement strand
GAGGGGAAGCGAAGCGCCGCTAGCACAACCTGGAAAATGACGGCGATACTCATTACTTTTGAATGCCGGGATCTTTGGCGCCGAGGCTCACGAGGGCCTTAACGATACCTTGTACGGTACCCGAAGCGCTCGGGACGAACATAGAAACCACTTCCGCAATCGCCATTACCGCAACCGCAACCGATTGCCAGTTTGCAAGAATCCATTGCATAGACACACTCCTTAGCTAAGTTTATCTATAGCGGGGGATTACGCTGCTTTGCTAAGACATGACGCAGGCGTTAACGATGCCTTTATTCGCGCCGCCCGTCCCCGAGGAATGGGTATAAACAACGCGGATAAACCCGAAAGCGAAGGGGGCCGCAAGTGTAATGGCTGGGCCCGCGCCCGAAGAAATGGAGCTAGTGGCGTTGGTCAAATCCTGCCAGGAGCCAGCCGAGGGCGTATAGGCATAGGGATCCCCTACGGGAGGCTCATTGGAAACTTGAATTTTAACCGTCCCGTTGGCCGATGAATCCGTAAAGGCCGGAACAAAGCTAGCGGCAATCCAGTTGGCCGAGCAAAATGCGGCGCCGGTGATATCACCTACCGGGTTTCCATTCAAAGCTTTATACTGCGCGGTTTTCATCTTCCACCCCTAGCTAATGCAACAAGTTCTAAAACCTTAAAGAGCGTTCCGAAAACGGCGCTCGAGACAACGGCGCCGCCCATGACCATCCACCGGAAGCGCATCAGGTGCTTCACATCTTGGCGAATCTCTTTAAGATCGTCGCGCGTCTCATGCATGAAATCCTTGAAAAGCTCATCCATAAATCCCTCCCGGATTTAGAATTTCGCGACGTAATTCACCGTCCATTCGAGCACACCGGCGGCGAAACTCGTGTTTGGCGACTGGATCGTGGCGTTGCCGCCTCCCGTCGCCTGCATGCGAATCGTAAGTGAAAGAGGCGCATCCGACCAGCAGCGCGATCAGCCATTTCATGGGAACAGATGTTTCGTCGTTAAGTAAACCTTTTGGCATCCTTGCCTCCTGTTTCCTATTGAATCGCCGAAAATGACGCCATCACGAGATCGTTCGTCGTCGTGGTGTTCACGTTGTCCGCGAAACTCACGTTGTCCCCCACGTTCATGTACCCGGCCCAACAAACCTGGTTTCCCATGCTCGACGCTCCGGCCAACATGATATTTCTTGCTCCATCGGAGAAAGGAATGGGAGTGCCGATGTTCGTGCTCGGTAGCCTCCACCCATTATACATTATTCCAAGATACTCAGGCCCACCGTTCACGTATCCATTCATGCAACCAGCGTAAACTCCGGCTGTGGCCGCCACGAATTGCGTTCCGGCAAGCGAGCTGTTTGTGACCGTGATCCCGTATCCGGTGTTGTTTTCCAATGTCGAGAATAGCACGCGCGTCGTCTCTACCGAGCCGTGCCCGTTCCCCGTGTCTACGAACTGAGTGTTGTTGAGCGAGCCGACCTTTACGATCGAGATGAACGAGAGGGACGAGGTGTCGTTCGCTGCTCCGCTATCGTCCTGAAGGCGAATTACGTCGTTCACCGCCAAAGGGATGAACAGACAGTCAGTAAACGTTGCGCCACTCGACATGCCGTTCATGTAAGTCCGTTTGCCGTTGGCGTAAGAAATCGTAGATACGTTTGTCGAGGTACTGGAGCTATTGATCGTGATCCCGGAATCGAGCGTTCCTCCGCTTCTGGTATCTCCCGCGCAGATCGCGTAGGTACCCGTCGTGCCAGCGGTGAACTTGTCCCCGTTCGTGGAGCTTCCGGTATAAGTGATGTCCGAGCCGCCATTCGTGATGCGTGCATCGGTCCATCGCCGTGTCGTTGTTCCTCCGGAACCATGACCGTTCCCGTCATTGTAGTATACGGCGCTTCCGGTATCGGAGAGGCGAACCATCATGAAAGAAGATCGGGAATCCGTCCCGTCCTCGTTCCCCGTATCTTGCACGCGCACCACGTCGGCGTCGGCCAGGGCGAGAACTACACACGCGGAGGTGCTTTGCCCGTTCGTGGTGCCCACTCCCGCCGCCCGCATCCCATGAGCAAAAGTAATGGGCGTGGTAATACTCGTGGTGAGCTGATCGCCGTTTACGGTGATGCCCACCGCTGCGACGGCTGCTCCCGCCCGCGCCTCGTGAGCGCACATGAAGTAGTTCCCGGCACCTCCCGTAGCCACCGTGAACGATGCCCCGTTCGTCGCGGAATCCGCATAGGTAATCAATGCGCCCACCTGCTGGCGCACGAAGGAATAGCGCCGAACCTTGGTGTTCGTCGACCCGTGGCCATTGCCGGAATCGACGTAAATCATGTTATTGGCATTGCTTCCCGAGGCCGCCGGGGAGCAAGAACTCCCTAGGGTACAAACCGTGCCGTTTACCGTAACCGAGGAGTTGGCGAGGGCAGCGTTCGGCACCGTTTCATAGGTGATCGTGTTCGATGAGGTGACTACAGGAACAGTATTCGTCCCTGGAGAAGCAGGATAGGTAACTCCGTTCACCTTGCCCACGGTCACAGCGCCTGCATTCGTGACCGAAGCATCGCCGCTCATCGCCACATCTGTCGCCACGTTCGAGGAATTTCCGATCAGCCAGTGGGCGCTCGTGAGCGTGCTGGAAGCATAAGCGGAGGAGGCTTTCTGGAACTGCGTCCAGCTTTGCGCATCCGAGTTACAGGTCGAAATGTCGTTCGTCTGATACCAGGAGGAGCCAGCGTTCACCGTGCCGTTCACCACGGGAATGATCTGGCCGCTGCTCATGTCGGCGGCGGTGTCGAAGTCCAGGGCGCGTGTGAGCACGGGGGATACCCCGACCGATCCGACGACAGTTACCGTCCAGACACCATTCTGGAAGGTGCTAGCCTGATTTTTAAGAAGCACGCGCGATCCAGAAGGCGGGCTGGCACCATCCATGGATAGCGCCCCGGTCGCAGTAACCGTGAAGGTATCGCCGACACATACTCCTGAAACCGCATTCGTATACGTTCCAGCTATGTTCGCCGTCGACGCCGCGTAGACCTTCGCTGCGGGGTTGAGATAGGAAAGCTGCGTATCGACATAGTTCTTAGTGGCTGCATCTTGCGCCGATGCAGGATCAGTAACAGAGGTGATCTTGTTGCTCCCGGCATCCATGCCGCCATTGAAGGTCTTCTTTCCCGCAAAAGTCTGCGCCGCAGTAGAAACACCGCCCGGATTGCTGGCGTCGGCGGGCTGAAGCGTAATCGTTCCGCCAGAAGCAGAACCACCATTAGAATTTGGCGTGGAGCCGAAAGCGGCAAAGGATACGGCGCTCAATTTCCCATTAAGTTGCGTTTGAATCGAAGACGTTACCCCATTCACGTAACCAAGTTCCGTTGCCGTAGTTGCCGACGCTACCGGCTGACCGTTGGCATCGGTTGCGACCGCCCGGGATGCAGTAACGGAAAGATCCGAAAGAACACCTGAAGAATTATTTACGCACCATGCGTAGTTCGTTCCGGAGGCCATCTTGTTCCTGGCAATGTTCGCCGCACCAGCGGGAGCTATGTCCGCGTTGATGATTTTTCCGGCCGCGCTAGCAAGGATGGGAAACAGGAAAATAAGGGGGATGAGCATTTTCATGAATAATCCGCCCATAGTGTTTGGTTAACGACGGGCGCCACGGCCATGGTTATGGTGTTTCCCGAGACGGTGTAATCCAAGCCAATCCCTTGGTATTGAATCCCGCCATCAAGATATAGCTTTACGTTGACGTTTGCTGTCGGGGTATTGGCGAGCGCAAAAGTTACGTTAGCGCCGTCTACGGCGCCGCTCGGGGCCTCTTGGTACTCGGTGATTGATCCCGAACCGCCGCCACCGGATCCCAAGCCACCAAGTTGCCTTGCATAGAAGAAAGCCATTAGTAGACTTTCCCGCCGATAACGGCCGTAAGCGTCCCCGTTCCCGAGGCGTTCGTATAAATACATTTTACGGCATAGAGGCCGGTCGAAAGTTCTACGATTCCGGACCCGCTATTGCCGGTTACGTTGAGAGTATTAGTGGCGGCGCCACCGTTTACCGAGAAATAAATTGGCGTCCACGTTCCGGAATTAGCCGCGGTCTTTCCGTCAATGTTTATGGAATAATCATTAGAGCCGAAGATTTGGATAGAGCCCACGGGGCTCGAGCCAGTCCAAGAGAAGGTATAGGACGCAGCCGTAAGCCCCTGGAGAATCGTGATTAGGGAAGCAATCGCGCCAGTTCCGCTCATGGAACCAGAAACTCCGCTATCTACCAGGCCGTGCGCTGTAGCGAGTGCGCCAATTACGGGGTATGGCCGGAGATTTGTTCGTGTACTCAAAGGGTTCGCCTCCTGTGGGACGGGTTCGCCGTTCGGAAGCGGGGAGCTTGCTGCTTTACCCTTGACTTACGCAGGAATGCGGAATAAACAGCCCGCATGATTCTACTTATAAAAACAATATGGAACGTTCTTAACATTCTCATAGTCCTTGGCCTCTTCGGTATTCTAGTGGCCCTAGTTTTCAGCCCGGCTATTGGCGTCGCCTACGGGATTCATCGCTATTACGAAGCCCAAAGGCCCGTAAGCCATATCCCTAACGGTACAGTTCGGTACTACCAGGGATGGCCCTACATCAAGGTTACGGGCGGTTGGCAGCGGATCCGCTATGACTAGGCTCGGAGCGCTCGCGCTTGTGAGGCTTGTTCCTTCGTCTCGTAATTCTGGCCCGTCTTGGCGAGGGCTTTTGTTTTCGCGGCTGGCGCGGGCGCTTGCGATTTTTGCGCCGCGAAGACGCTTTGAGAGGCGAGGATATTGGCGGGAGACAGCGAGGAATCGAGATTTTCACCAAGGAAAAGCGATAGCGATTGCCGCAAGGCATAGGGTATTTTTCCGTCCTTAGCCAAATGCTCCTGCATCGCCACCGATACCTCATGTCTCATATGCTGGAGATAATGCGGGTGGATTTGCGTCAATACTTGGATATCGGACGGTAGGAGGGTTCCGTTCTTGGCGTGATCGAGCGCCATAAGCGGCTGCTGGGCAAGCCCTAAGCCCCGCTGGTATTCGCGGATTTGCTCAGGAGAAGGCTCTAATTCGTCATCTAGGGGCGCAAGCTTTTGTCCCGTAGGCCGATGCTGGGCCGCCATTTGTACGGTTTTCATCGCCGTCTCGGAAAGGGCCGCGGCGTGATCCGGCATATACTTCCCAAGGCCGCCGCCGATATTGAGCGCGTGACGCTCATTCTCCTGCGTTTTTTTGGCGTGTTCGTCTAGCTTTAGCAGCTTTTGGATATCGGGAATCAAATGCGAGGGAATGATTTTCCCGCCCTGGAAAATGGCCTTGGCGCCATTCCGCAAAAGCTTAAAACCGCCCTTGGCTGCATCAATAAAGTTTACAGTAGACTTGAACGCCGCCGCGTCCGCGGGGCCCTTCTTTCCAAGGAACCAGGCAAGGCCCGCTTTTGTAGCCTCGGGAGAGGCCCCCATTGCGCCCGGAAGGTCGCCGTATTTCTTGATATACCTATCAAGCATATTTTTTACGAACGCGGGGCCCTCTTTATCCATTGCACCGCCAATAAGGGAGCCAACCATGCCCGCTCCCCCGGTGCTTACAACGTCATGGCCGGTAATAGCCCCGATGACGGAACCAAGGCCGCCCATGGCATACGTCCAAAGATTGACGTTCCTAGAGCCGTTCATGGCTCCTTTTTCGAACGCCTCGCGCACCGCAATGAGGTCGAGTAGTTGCGGAACGGTATAATCTTCGAAGCCGGGAATAGATTTGAGGCCGGATAGGGTTTCCCTTGCATAACGCCCATTGCCACGCATGACACTCTTAAGGCGCCCCTCCAAATTCGCAGGAGTAATTCCCTTAAGGGCTTCCTTTTCTTCTTGGGAAAAATTAAGACTTTTTTGGGCACGCTCTAGCTCCTTGGCCGCCTTGGAAAGATTGGCCGCCTTCTCCATGGCCGCGCGGGTTTCGGGATCTTTAAGGCGCTCGAGCGTCTCGGCGGCTTTCTGCGCCGCATCCCACTCCGGAAGCGCTTTCGTCATCGCCGCCCGCGTATCGGGATTGGCGTAATGCTCCATTTGGTCTACGAAGCGCACGCCGGTAGCTTGCTCTAGCTCCCGAAGAATGGGCATTTCGTTTGCGAAGTTAGCGGGCGATTTCAGGCCAAGGGCCGCCTTGGTGGCGCGTTCCGGCGTGGCGTATCTATCGAGCTTGCCAAGAAGCTGGAAGGCGTCGGCAGTAGGCTCCATGGCTGCGCGGTAGGCCGGTACCGCCTCTTTAAGCATTTCGTTAAGCTGGCCCGAAAGCTGGTTATAGTAAGGGGTAAGGCCATTCGCCATTTCATTGGCGCCAAACTCCCATTTCCCAAGGCGCTGTAATCCCTGCACCATAAGCTTGGCGTTGGGATACTGCACCTTGTCTCCATATTGCTCAGCCCAAACGCCCATTTGCTTCCCGAGGTTTTCCGCCATATCGGGACGGCCAAGCGCGTAAAGCTTATCCTGCATAGGACGAATGGATTCAAAGAGTGGCTTTAGAGAAAGCTCGCCTTGGGTTTTGTTAAGAATCTCCGTCGCCCCAGCGGAAAGCTCCATGGCTTGATTCCGGAGTTTTTGCACTGCCGAGAAGGCCCGAGGGGCGGCCTCAATCGCTTGTTCCTGTAGGCCTTGGGCCATTCTGGTTTGCGCGTGCTTAAGGGCCTCTTGAGCCATTCTATCCGCAGCGCCAGCGTCATAACCGGCCTGCCGTAGAGCCTGCTTTTGCTCCGCGAAGTAATCTTGGAATGCGCTTTTGGCGCTAGCTAGATTTAGCTTCTTTTGATCTAGGCGCTCGTGAATGTCCGAAATTTGGTCTACCAGGCCCGAATAAAGATCATCGAATTCCGGCGCGGCCATGATTTCATGGCTTTCCGCGACGTACTTATCAATGTTTTCTTTCGAGACACCGCCAACCATGGAATAGATATTGCGCAGCCAGGGGGCGATCGTAAGGCCATCACTTTCTATCTTATCGCCAAGGCCCCAATCCATGCGGATTCGGTTTAGCATCCGTTCTACGGTCGGGCCCGCAGTAGCTTCCCACATGGGAGGAACGGAAGCGAAGGCTCCGCCAAGAGGAAGGCCAAGAACCGAGGACATTCCTACCCTAGCGGCGGCGCTAGAGGCCGTCCAACCCGGCTCTTTAACGATATAGTTCGTCGCCTCTTGGCCGCCCTGAATGGCGGCTAACTCGGTCGCCGCCTTGACGGATCCCGCGGCCATCCGGGCAAGCATCCCAGGCTTTTGGTAAGCCTCGCCAGCAAGCTCCGCGGCCTTCGCCGCAGCCTTCATGCCTGCGCTAGTGGCTTCGCCAAGGCCGGTAAGAGCCGCGGCCCCTTCCCCGAGCATTTCAACGGCCTTAAGTTCCGAGGCCCCGGTGAACATACCGGCGCCGAAGCCACCAAGTTCCGCAATCGTCCCGAGGCCCCCGGCCGCTTGGGAACGGGCCCGCATATCCTCGGGCTTAACCCCCATGAAATGCGTTTCAACGTATGGCGCAACTGGCCCCCCAAGGCCCTGCAATGCCTTTTCCGTAAGGCCTTTTGCCAATTGCATTCCGGAGCCGTATTGGTCTTCGATGCTATTGGGAAGGGTATCCGGGCTATTCGGGTCTTCCGGGATAAAATCCGGTGTGGCTTGAGCCGCGGCAGGTTGCGCAGCCGGAGCTTTAGGGCTGGGCCCCGGCGCCGGAGCGGCATCAAGGGGCGGCAGCGCTCCGGGGTTGTTTGCGTCTTCCGGGATAAAATCCGGCATTACTTAACCTTCTTCCAACCGCCAGGAACTTTCTTGTAAAAGACTTCCTTACCGCCTTCCATGCGGCTTTGAACGTTCGGCGTACCCTTAGCCGCCGCATTCTCCTGCGCATTCGATGGCAAGCCGTAAACCTTTTTAAGCGAGTTGAGGTTAACGAGGTTATTCTTGCGAACCTCTTCGTAACCCTTGCCAGCCCGGAAGCGTTCGAAGAATTGCGTGGGGTCTTCGCCAATATACTTGTTCATAAAATCCTTTTCGGATTCTTTGAACACACCCGCGTTTTGAGCTTGGCGCATCATATCCTGTACAAGCGCAGCCTTGGCCTTACCTTGGGCAATCGTCGCGGGATTAAGGGATCCCGAATTGGAATGAGCAAAGGCCCCGAGGTCGCGGATAGCCGTATCTAGCGCGTTGCGGGTTTGGATTTGGGTACGAACGTCATCCGGAATGGCTACCGAAGAATCCCCAACCCCCGAGACGTGGTGTTTCTCGGCCTCGTCGGCAAACTTGTCTTGGCCCATGACGCGAAGGATCCGGTTGCGATTCTGAAAACCCTGCTCGCCGCCTTGGCCGCTCGTAGCCATAAGGGCTTCGCGCATGGCGATATCTTTGTAAACGTTAGAGGCAATCCCGTCCAACTCCCCGGCCCTGGCCATAAGCGCGGCCTTGGCTTTAGGATCAACGGCGCGGGCCGCAAGCTGCTTTAAGTGCATGGAATTGATATCCATGATTTGCCCGCGGGTAAGCTCCGTGGCTTTAAAAAGGTCGCCCGTTGCCTCGAGATTGAAACGCAGTAGGCTATGGCGGTTTTCAATGTTAAGGCGCTGGGCCATAACATCACGGTCGATTTGCTTTTGAAGGAATTCGGCCGCTAGGTTGGGTTGCCCCGAAAGGCCGCCGCCCATGCCGCCCAAGATAAGCCCAATTCCAGCCATGATTTTGCTGCCGGTACTCATGTTCTTGACGAAGCGCGAGGGGTCAATCGTCCCATGCTCCATCCAGTCTTTATACATAAGCTGGCGGTCTTCCATGAGCTTATTGAACTTGTCGTTAAACTGCGCCTGCGTATTGTTTAGCTGGTTCGCAGCCATGGCATCCGCTTCGGCTTCTTTTTGGCCTAGCTCGCCTTCTGCAATCGCAGACGCGCGGGCGCCTTCCTTTTGCTCCGTAAGCCCCTTAAGGGCCATTTCGTTAGCTTGGCCGAAAACGTCGTTCTTGGCGGCTTTCCCGGCCTTATAGGGGTCTACCGGGGGAATGTCTCCGGGGCGGTAAACGGCGTTTTGTTGGTCCCCAGCTTGAACGTCCGCGGGTTGCGCAAGCGCCGCCGCATCGGGAGCGGCCTGCGCTGGGGCTGCGGCTTGTGGCATGGCTTCAATGGCCGGGCCAAAGCTGGCGGGGCCGCGGCCGGGAACTTGGGGGGCTTGCGCCGGAACTTGTTGCTGCGGGGGAATGTCTTCCGATTGAACGCCGCCAGGAACCATATCAGGCGTTCCCGGATCGCCCTGAATGGCCTCGCCGCGCTCGAGCGCCTCCATTTCGTCCCCGCTTAGGCTGTCTTCGTCTTCATTGGCTGCGCTTTGGCCATCAAGGCGCATTTGGCGTTGGTCTTCCGGCTCATAAACGGCGCGGCCAAGTGCGCGGCTATTGTTCTCGAAAATATCCGAATCTTGGGGGGCAACCTCGCCGCCTTCCGCAAACCCTTCGGGAACAAGCTTGCCATTGCGGATATCCGCTTGGCCGGGCTGCGCGTATTGCACCGGGGCTTTAGAAAGGGCGCCAAGGTCTACCCCATGCTCGGGAAGCTTCTTTAGCTTGTCGATATTGCCTTTAGAAAGGCCCTTGTGCGCCACCTTAAGCCAAGAGCCGTTTTCGTGCTTAAAGGTCGTAGACTTGCCATCGGAGCCAACCTTTTTAAAGCCCTTAAAATCCATTAGCGCTTTCCTTTTTTAGCCATGACCGCCGCAACAAACCGCGCGGCGGCCTCCGGCCCTTGCATGACTTTAGAGCGAGGAACCACGATTTCCCCAGGGGAAAGCATGGCCGCTACCGTATCGTTTTGGCGGCTATCTCCCGCAACCTGCGCCCGGCCCGGAACCGTGCCACCCGTCCGCATTTGCATTCCGCCTGACATAAAGCGCCCAACGGAAGACATTTGCGGCTTAACGGAGCCGCCTTTGTTCATGGCGGCCATCGCGGCCATCATTGCTGCGCTTGAGGCGCCGTTAAACATACCGCCGATGGCCTTGCCTTGGTTTCCCATTACGCCACCGGCAAGCTGGGTATTGTTGTTGTTTACGTTTTGCTGCATCCCAGCCGCAATTTGGGCTTGGTTTCCCGCTACCCCGGCCATAGAGCCATAAGCGCCAAGCTGCTGGGCCATAGTATTAGCCTCGGCTTGCGCCGCATTGTTTTGCAGCATCCCCGAGCCCTGCTGCGAAATAAGCGCAGCCTTTTGGGCGGGGGAAATGCCTTGGATAGAGTTAATGGCCCCCGCCTGCTGCTGCTGGAGGTTTTGCATATTGGTCTGATACTGCGCTTGAGCGGGGTTTGGGCCCGTTCCTTCCGCGATCCCCTTAAGCCCCTGATAGGTGGTTTGCAGGTTGGCCATGCCGGTATAATCCTGCGGGAGCCCCGAGGGGCCGCCCTGCCCCGTACCCTGCGCCCCGCCGCCCAACCCAAGAAAACCCGTTACTGCACCCATCTAAATGGCCTTTCGAAAAAAAATTCCTGTTCCGGAAACGCCGGAAATCTCCATGCCGTAAGCAAGGAGAACCTTAACGGAGGCGGTTGGATTCTTCGCGGTCGTATCGACGGAGCCGGTCATATAGCGGCAACCGGATTCCCTGGCCCGCTCCGCTACTTCATTCGCAAGGGCCGTGGCAATGCCATCTTTGCGGTAATCGGGGTCTACCCAAATGTCCCGCAAGTAAACGTATTCCCCTTCGATTTTGTACGCAGCAAAGCCCTCTTCCCGCAGGACGCAGGAGTACCCCTCGCGCTCCATTAGATATTCGGCTAGTTGCCGCATCGGAGAATCCTCGAAATAGGGGTAATCGCTGCTTTTTAGCCAACCGAATTGGCGGCCGAAATCGTACGGCGAGGGCTCTTGAATCCGGCAATGATATTAAGGCCGGAAAGATAGAGGCTTGCGCCATTGGTGCCGGTAGAAACTTCCGTAAATTGGATTTGGAAGCTAGAGCAACGCTGAATGGCCAGGTGAACGCGCCAATATTCTACGCTTGTAGTGTCGGGCGTAATTAGGTCCGTTTGATAAATCGTCGGATCGTAGTCATAGGCAATCTGCAATTGGATTTGGTGGCTGGAGAGGTATTGGCCGAGGAGGAAAAACTCATAGGCCCGCTGGTACCCCATAAGGCCAGCCATCTTAATCCAGGCGGTGCTAAAGCTCATTAGGACGGCCGTAGCGCCATCCGTATAGGTACCGGCCGCCTCTTGGTAAACCTGGCCCGCGCTGGTTACGAAAGTATGCTTGCCTTGGTAAATGCAATCCGAAATGGCTGCGGGCGGGGTGAACGTCGCCCATTTCTTATAGAAATAGTCATAAACAAGCATGGTCCCGCTCGAGAGAAGAAACCTAACTTGCGTAGTGCTAGGGATAAGCTGCGCCGAAAGAACGGAGTAGGAGTTATAGCCCTCTACCGGGGCGCCGATATAGGCCGCCTGTAGAGCCCTGTCTATCAAGTAAATCCCTTTGCTTGATTTGAACATGAGCCCTACAGGCGTCAAGACAATAGAAGCGCGATCCTGTAACCCCGCATCAACGGCAATGGGCTGGGGGTCTACGAAATCGTTACCGGCGCCCGAGGGGGCGGGCCCTTGGCCGGTCATATACCAAATGGCTGCGCCGGGAACGGTCCCGCTCTTAAACAGGATAATCTTGTCATCCATGTTAGCCACGGCAACAAGGGCGCCACCGGCCGAAGCAATATTTTGCTGGAAGAATGGGACGAATTGCACTGGGAAGTTGGGCAATGCGGCATTGGAATAGTCGAAGCTATAAGGCTCCTCAGAATTGAGCGATATGGCGCGATTCTTAAAGGCGGTAAGAGAATTAGACGCTGGAGGCGCAAAATATCCTTGGGCGCCGCCCGTCGTATATAGTTGGATGTTGCCGATGATTAAAGAATCCGGCGCGCTATCGGTGTACGTCGTAGTATTGGCCGCGGGGTCGTTAATCGGAGCCCCGAGCCCGTTAAAGGAAGATGCCAGGCGGTAATACACAGAACCATTAACGGCCGTTCTGTAAATCGCGATTACAACCTGCGAACCGCTTTTGTTTGTGGCGCGGAGGTTTTTTAGCGTCAGCGTGGCCACGCCATCGGTCCCGCTGGAAGACGCGGAGGTAACGGGGCTTGGGAAGCTTCTTTGGATTTGTCCTTGATTGTCAATCCATTCATAAACGGCAACGTAGCCATAAGATCCCGAACCTAAATGCGTGCCGCCGCCTCCGTTTGCGATAGAGACGCCAGGGGGGGGCGGGTAAATATGAAAATTCTGTTCATTGATGGCGGCGCCGTCGTAGGACAGGACAGACGCCCCAGCCAGGATTGCGTTATTCCCAAGCGTTAAAACGTCCGGGTTGGATTGCGAGAAATCAAACTGCACATCCATAACGGAAGTGGGCTGGATGAAATAAACAGACGCGGAGCCGCTATAGTTATTGTTTTGCAGGAAGGCCATTTCCCACAGGCCCGAGGCGTTTTGATGAACACCGGGGAGAGTTCCGGATCCCCCGTTTTTCCCGCCTGGGAGGCAGGTTTGCGCCGCTTCCCAGGGGGCAAACTTGGCGGCGATATTGGCAACCGCGTCGTTATTGGCCGAGCCGCCCATGCTCGGGGTTACGTTATAGAGGTTAAGGAGAAAGTTCGTAGCCTCAACGCTGTAGTTCGTATACAGCGCCCCAATATGGGGAATGCCAGAGACGGGGAAGGCCTTTGAGTTAATCGACACGCTTCCCATAAAGAGAACGTCCGTACCGGCCGAGCCGCCTACAGTTAATGTATTTACATTAATTTGCGCCGTAGAAACGAGCGAGTTCGCGCCACCGGCAAGCGTAACCTTATCGTAGAAAATAAAGCCCAAGGCGTTCGTCGAGGAGTAGCACCCGGTTACGCTATTGACCGTATTTCCCGAGCCCGCCGTTACCACTGTGGGCGCAAGCGTGGTGCTAGAGACGGCGTTGTTTACAATGAAAGCCTTCGTATCGGTTCCGTTCGAGTAGCAAACCCAAATGTTAGTCCCATCGGGGAACCACGAAAGCCCGTTGGCTGCCGTTTCGGTTTTGGTAATGGTATTGCCCACAACCATGCTCGAGGAGAGGGCGGCAATGGAAATGCTCGGGGTGGTGGTGGCCCAAGCGATATAGATATTCCCCGTATTGGGGTCTACGTCTACATCATACGTTTGATGGGTAGCATTGAGATTGGTAATTAGCGCCGTGGGCGATCCTGTAACCGTTTGGCCTACAATGGCCTGGTAATAGATTTTTCCGTCCCCGGCGTTAACGCCGAAAACCCAAGATTTGCCGGGAATCGAAATACAGCGCAGGTAGTTATAGGCGCCAAGCGATGCTTGGTTAACGATGATTTGGCCCGTAGCCGTATCTTGGATGGAGTAATAGGCGTGAGTTCCATCGTTAGCGCAGCCCGTAAAAACCTTAATGCCGGTTTGCGTATCAATCGACGAATCGCACCCGTAAAAGGTAAGCGAACCGGGAGACATTACGGATTGCGTGGCGAGGCTTACGCGCGTAGAGCGCCCGCGGTAGTTCCACGCCGCCGCCGCCGAATCGTAGCTATAAAGGCTCCATGCGTCGTTAAGGAGAATCTCATTGTTGTAGCTGAAAACTTTCCGCGCGGCCGTTAACGTCCCCGGGACGGCCGAGTAGGTAAGGCTAACGGGGCTGGCGGTTGTTTTAGTAAACCCGCTCGAGGCGAAGCCGTTGCGCTTCGTGAGGCGCCCGCCCGTGGTAAACACCATGTTATTAAGGGCGCTAAAGCTAGAATTATCGACTTGCCAAGGGTCGCTCTTAGTATCGAGGCCACCCGCGAAGTTAATCGGAATAGATTGTTTGACCGGGGTTGCCATTAAAATATCCAAACCGAAATTGTAGTATCCGCGCTAGCTTCGAGCGTAATCGTATTCGAATCCCAAGCAGTGCGCCACACAACGGCGTTGCTCATTATGTCCGTAAGAAACCACCCCAACGGTTGCCGGTTGAGGCCATGAGCAAAACTCTTCGCGGTGCTGGCATTGAGCGTTACGCCGCTAAGCGCCTGCGTCCCGCTAAGGATGGCGTTCCCAACGATGGGGTTCAAAGCCTGAGCCCAAGGGATTTGGGCGCGATCCCAGGGAAGGTTTTGGGGGAGAGAGGCCATTTACCATCCCCCTTGCGGGCCGTTCCCATCCCATCCAGTACCAGACATGACGCCATTGCCCCGGACATTGGAAATCGTATCAGACATGGAAACGTCGCGATTTTGAGATGCCTGCTCAATCCTGGATTTCAGGAAAAGAAGCTCATTCTGGAGAAGGGAGGTATCGGTTCCCTCTTCCTTCCCGAGCATATAGATAGCGGCCCGAACAATGACGTAATCAAGCCATCCCGAGAAGCCGATATTAGTGTAGTCCGTATCCGAAAGGAGCCGCGCAAGCTTTGGTGCATACCACGCCCGGAGGGTCTGATTGCCCGCGGGGGTAGGGATAATGTTGATATTATCCCCCATGACGCGGTACGACATATTATAAATGCCGTAAATCGTGCTGGTAGAGTTGGGGTAAACGAACTTATTGCGGTCGATAAAGTTGTACCGCCGTAGCGTTACCCAAGCCGGGGTAACCGAGCTTGTGTTGACGGCCAAATCCATGCCTACAAGCTTATAGAGCGCTTTGGCGGGGGTTCCGGAAGTGCCGTTGTAATTGCCGCCGAGGTAGTTATTTACCCCGTTCGGGATGGGGTAATTTTGCGTTGTGCCGTTCGTTTGGATATAGACAAACTTATCCGAAAAAAGATCCTCAAATGAATCAATGAGCAAATCGTAAAGCTCATAGGCGCCCAAGCGCACGAAGGTGTTTAGCTCGCTATCGGTAACGAATTGCGAGTTTACCCTATCGGCCTTTTGCCTCGAGCGCAGGCGCAATTCCCAAAGGCTCATCTCCGAAGGGGGAGCGGGTACGATTTGGGCCGAAGAGGAATAGGCGCCGGTACCGGATCCGTTGATACCGGCAACCTGATACCAATACATTGTCCCAAGGGCGGGGGTCGTAGTTCCTGGGAGATTTTGGGCGTCAATGTATTGGCTTTGAATGCCGCTCGTGGTGACAAGGGGCGAGAAACTCACCCCGTCCGTAGAGCGGTTGATTTGATAGGTCGTAGCGCCGGAAGCCAGGGACCAAGTTAAGCAAACTTGGCCGTCTGACTGCTCAGCGCTAAGACTAGTGGGAGCCGCAGGAACCGGCATTTAACCCCCGATTAGAGGCCGTCAACGCTAACGGCGCTTCCGTCGAAAACAAGCTTCATTTGCACGATAGAGCCATCGGCCGGGGCCGTAGGAAGCATCGGAGCAACGTAAGCGCCAGTCGAAATGGTCGGCCCAAGGAATTGGAAAAAGAGCCATTGGCCAGCGTTGGCCGCAATGTTCGTATTCACCATTTTATTGGGGTTACCAACGCTCTCAAGATCCATAATGGCCGAGACGCTAGGAACTTGCACGCGCGAGGTAAGCGTATTGCCAGCGCCGCCGTTAGATGCAGCAATGAAAGAGACGCCAACCGCGGGAGTTACGCCAGCCGGGACACCGATAGCCAGCCATTTGGCCGCCGTGGCGTTGCCGAGCGTGGTAATCGTATAGACTTGGCCCGCGGTCATGGCGCTATTGTCGATCTTAACGTCGCTTCCCGAGTTGGCCGAGGTAATCGAATACATGGCGTTAACGAAAACGTTAAGGTTTTGTTGCAGTTGAATCGCCAAGAAGCCTGCCGCAGGGTTGGGGTTGGTAAAGCCGTTATTAGCCCCCGGCGTTTGGTTCGTGTTCATAAACACGTTATTGACGTAGCCGTTAGACTTGAGGGAGGTAATCCCGAGGCCGCCAGTATCGGCATGGTTAACCGTAAACTGGAGGTTGATTTCGCAAGGCTTTGCGATGTTAGAGTAGAGGGATTTACCGTTGATACCGAAGCCGCGGACGGCGCTTTGATAGGCCATTAGGCTATCTCCTAAGATGAGCGGGGATTTCTCTAGGGGTGGCCCCGCCTCACCGGCCCCTCAGTACGCGGAATTGCTTCCGCCTCGGAAGAGGGGAGGGCGCTGCTTTAAATGGCTGCGAAGGTAGGCCCCGCCCCTACAAGCGCCTTTCGGCACGGCGCATTAACAGTGCGCTGCGTTTGCTAATTCCGCCACTTCGCATTTGAAAAAAACCCCGCTTTTGCAAGCGGGGCTAAGGAAGAACAACAACGTTATAGCTATAGCGCATCCTTGAACTTAAAGGAATGGCCCAAGCGTCCTTTTCTCCCTTCCTTGATTAAATAATGGATGGTTTGGCGAGTTATTCCGAAATGCGCAGCGGCCTCATTCACGCTTTCGAATTCCATTCCATTCGAGCAAACGACGGCTTTAAAGAGGGCTTTGTTTGGCTTGCCCTTATTCATTTCGCTAAGATGCGCTTTTTGTTCTTCGGTTCGCGGCGTGGGATTGCCCTTATTCCAGCGATTAGTGATGGGGCGCCCTTTTAACTTTTGTCGAATGCGCTCCTTGGTTTCTTCGGAATGGGGGTGCGAACGGCCAAGGCTCCAATGAACCGCTAGTGGCTTTCCCTTTAGCTTTTGGCGAATGCGCTCCCGCGTGTCGGGATGATGCGTCCGATTATCGCCCCCCGGAAGGAGATTGTATCCGCTGGGCGCAAGGCAATTGAATGCCTTGATGTAGGTTTGTTCCTTTAGATTGAGTTCCTCGATCGTTTCGGCCGTGTCGATTTGCTCAATCGTGAAATTCTCAACCCCATGTTTAGCGATGGCCCGATGCAAATAGCTATCGTGCCCCCTATCGCCTCGGCAATGGTCCTTCCAGCGCTTATGCAAGGGCTGGATTGTCTGCCCGATATAAATCTTCCCAGTAACTTTGTTTGTGGCTTTGTAGATAATCATCGTTCATTTATTTACCACTCATTCCTGTTTGTAAATGAAAATATTTATTCGCCATTTTTTATTCATAGAAAAAGAAAGGGCGCCTTTCGGCGCCCAATCTGAATTCTGTCTAACTTATTGATTTAAGCCGACAATTGCACGTTCATGTTGTAGCCGGGGGCGCTACATACGCAGTTTCCGTAATACGCAATGCGAATTTCCAAGGCGTCCGCATTGCCGACACGCAAGCCCTCAAGCCCCTCAAGCCCGTAGGTCAAAATATGCGGGGCTTTACCAAGGGTCCGGAGCTTGAGGGAATCAAGCGTCAAGCACCAAGCGTTTTGGGCCTGAGCGCTGCGATCCGCAAGCACCGGGATTTTGCCGTAGGCGCTATGGAAGTGAATGGCCTCGAAAGCCACTTCCACTTCATCGTGCGCCAGCTGGACGTACTGCACCTTGGCGCCGAGTTCGTTAACCAGCGTCGAGTAGCTCACGAAGTCGATAACGATAAGGTCCGCAGCCGCGCCTTCGCGGTTAGCGAAAGCAAGGGCGTTGGTAAGGCCTTCCGAAATCGTCTGAGCCGCCGCGTTGTAGCGCAGGCCGCCGAGGCGGGTAGGATCCGCCGAGCGGTTGACGCCCCAGAAGTTATCCGAGGACAGCGGATCCGAAACCGGAATCCAGGCCGCGAGGCCCGAAAGGCCGAGGAGGCCCGCAATCGTCGAAGCACCGGCCGTACCGATATCGCCGTAGACTTGCAGGTAGGTACCGGCAGGCCACGAAGACGAATAGGTATCCTGCACAACCGTAGCGTTGATTACGCCGGTTCCGCGGTTAACGGCCGTGATTTGCGCCGCAAGAACCGCCGAGCCCGAACCCGCGATAGCCGCGCCGCCATCCGTAGCCGAACCCTGGAGGGTCATGCCCACTTCAAACTGCACAACCGTTTGGGGGTTGCTCAGCGTGATAACAAGGGCCGGAGCCGAAGCCGCGTTGATGCTGCCGACGATACCGCGCGAAGCCGTTCCGCCCGCGAAGAGTTCGAAGGCCATATTGTTCGAGAGGTTGCGGAAGCCGTTATCAAGGGTACGCGAAGCCTCATCCACGAAGGCGCCAGCGTTGCTCTTGGTCTGCTCCATAAGCAGGTTGGTAATGGTTACGAGTTGGTAATCCTGAATCGCATATACGAAGTAGGAAACCACGCTCGAGGCGGTCTGCTGGTTTTGGGCGTTCGCAAACGTGTGCGAGCGGCCAGCGGGGTTACCGTATTCCAGAGGAACGGGAATGTATTTACCGGCGAAGCCATCGGGCGATTCGTTCTTGGGAATCATCGCCAGGAGGGGGTTCTTCGCGTAGACGATATTCTTCATGTAGTCTTTATCGTCGGTATAGAGTTCCTTAAGCGCAGCAATTTGGTTGCTGCTATTTGCGTAAACGGCAGAAATAGCCATAAAAAAGGGAGCCTTTCATTTAAGCGGCTCCCTTCTTAAACTGTGTTTAAGCGTGGTTACCGCTTGAGTTGCCCTTGGAAGGCCAGGATTGCCCGCTGTTTAGGCGAGAGGTTAGCCATGGCGCCCCCTTGGGAGGTTAGGGTTCGAAGTTGACGTTGCGCCGGAACATTCGGCGTTTGTTCTTGGGGCTGGGCCCCGAGCTTTTTCGTGCCTAGCAGCTTCTTTTGCTGCTCGAGGATATCTTCCTCTACGAGACGCATAGCCTCCGCCGTATCCATGAGTTCTCCGGTTTCGTCATACGTCCGGGTAATCAGGGCCATCACTTGCGGAATGCTTTGCGTTTCTCTAATAAGCTCGAATTCCTCGCCGCTGGCCGCTAGGCCTTTGGCTTCCCGTTCGATAGCGGCCTCGGCTTGGGAGCGGGCTTGTTGGTCCCGTTCGTTAAGCTTTTTATCCAATTGCGTTTCAAGCTCTTGGATTCGCTGCTTCATTTGGTGGAATTCGGGCGAAATCGAAGAATCACCCTGCATTACGAGTTCGGCCGCCTGATTGTAGAAATCAGGAGTAAGGGCGCCAAGTTCTCGCAGCACGCTCAGGGGTTGAGATTTAAGTCGCTCAATATCGACGAAGGAGCCTTCCTTTGGCTTCCCCGCTTCAAAAGCGGTCTTAGTCTTCTCAAATTCCGCCCGTTCTAGCTGAAGGGCCCGCCGAGCTTTCGCAATGGCGGCTAGCTGAGGAGAAAGCGGTTGCGTTGCTTCTACAGCCGCCTGCTCAGTAGCGGGGGGCGCGCTGCTTTGGCTATCTTGCGTAGTGGCGGGAGGCATAGCCGCGCCATCTTGCTGGGCCGCCTCGAGCGCTACGGCCATATCCCGGTCGATAGTCCGATTAACGCGCAGCTTGATGCGGTTAACGTTCGGCTGCTCTTGGGGCTGTGCCTGTTCTTGAGGGGCTTCGGTAGGGGTTTCGCCTGCCGCAATTGCCTTGGCCTTATTTAGCTTTTCAGCGGTTGCGGTGCGGCCTACAGATACGGAGTTAAGAGACGCGCCGGGGTTTCCACCCTGCGCCATGGGGCTGATCTTCATACGTTCCTTTGGGCCCTAGCAGGGCCTACTGCATCCCCGCATTAGCTTGCGGAGCGTTTGCACCGTTGGGTAGCAAAGGGGATGTTGGCGCGGGCTCGGGGACGGCCTGCGGCTGGGCGCCGGGTTGGCCCATGCCGGGGGCTGGGGCCATGGCCTGCATTGCCGATTGCTTAAGCACCTGCACCTGCTTAAAGAACGTGCGGAGCATATCGGCACGCTTCTCGGGAAGGTTGGCGGCTAGGTAGAGGTTGATATATTGAACGCAAAGCTGCGTAGCCAAATCTAGGTCAAGGAAGGAATCGGGCGGCGTATACTTCCCGTCCTTCACGATGGCATCAAGCATCTTAAAGATGCGTTCTTCGGAAGCGTTATCTAGGCGCTCATTCTGCTCGAGGTCGGGGAAGCGCATGAGCCTGCGGCCTTCCTTAATCGTAAGCATACCGGCCTGTACCTGCTCCGTAACCTTCTCGATGCGGCCCGCAGGGGTGCGGGGAAGGGAGCTTTCGTTAAAGCACTGGATAACGAAGGGGTCTTCAATCAGCTTGGCTTTAGGAAGGTCGATTTCCTTGGTGCCGTCCTTATTCGGGTAGACGGTTTGATATTTGCCGTCGATTTCAGCAATATCCTTGGCAATATCCGTAACCAAGTAGGCAAGCTCTTTAAACCCATCGGAATACTTATTCGAGAGGGTGGCCATTCTGTCCGTTGAAATGTCATCGTAAGAGCGGATAGCCTCGCCGGAATTCAAGCCCGCGGGCTTTTGGGAGGTACTTTGCATCATAGAGACGCCGCATTGTTGGAATCCGTATTGAATCAGTCTATCCCGCTCTTGGTAAAGCTCGGGAGCATTACAGGGGGCAACTTCATAGCTGGGCTTGGTGCCGGCATAAGTGCAGATGACGCCAAGTTGGTTATTGATAGAAGTCTTCGGGACCTTGGAATTTTGTTCGATGAATACGCGCGGGACGCCAACAAGCGTAATGCTTTGCGCGATCGTGTAGAGGATGCGGTTAAGCGTGAGTTGCGTGCCAAAGAGTTGAGCGCCTAGCCCCTGGCCCCAGAATCCCAGATAGGGATCCGAGTATTTCAGGAAGACGAAAGGAAACTTTTCCTTATGGTACTCCTCGTCAAAAATGACGCCATTAATCGTAACGATAGAATGGCGCCCCGGAACGTAATTAGGCGTGCCCTTGATACCTTGGGGTTTGCGCCATCCCTCCACTACCATAACCTGATCGGCGGTAGTCTTCCCCGTTGCGGGGGCGTTGTCCGGATACGATTGGGGCGTGCCCTCGATTACCTTGTGGGTTTTTTTAGGGCTCATGGCGAGGAGCTTTTCCCTATCCATAAGCTTTAGCTGGAGCAATTGAAGCGGCTCGCCGTTAAGGGAATCGTTATCATCCGTATAGAGGTCGGTGGCCATGACGCGCTCTAGATGAACGCGGCCGTCTCCTCCATACTTTTCTGGCTCTCCATAGCCCTTAACAATCCCCGTGCCCATAACGATGGCGTCCCTAAGGGCCCGTTCCATCTTTTCGTAGGTCTTCGTTTGGTAGAATTCGCCAAGGATAAACTGGTTTAGCTGCTCAGCAAGGTGGCGTTGCTCATAGTCGGCGCCATCCGTAAGGAATTTGGGCTCAGGTTTGTCTTGGCCAATGCGGGATACAAGCGTATCGGTGCAGGCTTGAATGAGGTTAAAGGTCGGGCGATCATCCGGCAGCGTCCGGGTGCGGTCTAATTGACTTACGTTGGAACCGGCATAGGAGTAGACGGAGAGGCCCGAATAGAGACGCACCGAGGCGGCTAGCTGGCGCAAGCGGTAGGTTTGATTGGTCTTGAGGTAGGCGGCGGTACCGCAAAGCTCATTGGCCAACTGCTCGGGGGTTTCGGCGTTCCACCATTCGGCAAGGATTGATTGGCCTGTCGGATCCGGCGTGGCCTTAGTCCGCATTACAATCTTGGCTTCTTGAGCCTTGGGCGCCTTTACCTTCATTGCTTACCTGGAATGGCTTGGCTCATGCGGGCGGCAAGGGGATCCGGAGCGGCGGACCAATTGGCCAAGTCTTCCGCGCTAATGCCTTGGGGGAGGGGAAGGCCGTCCGGTCCAATGTCCGCTTCATATTCGGCGGATCCTTTGGAATCCTTTGGTAGTTCCCCAAGCTTAAGCTCGAGCGTGTCTACCCTAATGTCCGTTACGCCGTATTCGCGGCACACCTTAAGCAACGCTTTAAGCTCTTTGGGATTAGGAAGCTGCACGGTTAGCCCCGGCGCTTCCGCATAATCCGGCTAACCATGTCCTCTTCCTGGTTGAGCTTCGAACCAGGGCCATCCGGCTCGTATTCGCCATCGAGGCCGCCGTCTTTAGCGAGGAGGTCGAATTCGTTTTCCTCTTCGTCTGCGGCGTAGCCCTCTCCCGCTTCGTTAGCCACCATGCCGCCTTCGGAATAGCCTTTGCGCTTTTCCATGATGCGGGAAACCAAATCGGCATTGCGGCGCTTGCGGTCTTCGTCTCCCGCCTTGCTACGCAAATGGGCCTCTTGTTCCCGCTGACGCGCGGCTTCGTACTCGGGAATAACCGATTTAGGCCCCGGGTGCTGGGGCGAAACCTCGCCGCCCTTGCTCATCTTGGCGCGTTTCTTGGCACCGTAGGCCATGGCCAACCCGCAGCCCATTATGCGTTACCCCCGTAAATAGCCGCTTGGCATTTCACCACGTTGAGGCCAGTAAGGTCGGCCGCGGCGGTGCTCGAGAGGTTGAATTGGATAACGTCCCCGGCAGCCGCCGAGAAGCTCACCTCGCCGCCGTTACAGGCGCCAGCCGTGCCGAGGAAGACGTTGGTAGAGGTCGTGCTATTACGCACCCGCACAACTAGGCCCGAAGCGGTAGAAGCACCCGAGGCGATAGAGGGAGCCGCGGCTTTCCACTGGCAGCTATAAAGGCCAGCGGCCGGGATGGTTACCGATTCTGTAATGCTGCCGGTAGCGCCCGCGGCGCAAGACTGGTAGGGCCCGACAATTTCAAAGTTCTGGTTAATAGCAGCCATTAGATATGATCCCCTTCTTCGTGCGGCAGCGCGTCCGCGATTTCAAAAAATGCCTTTAGCTCACGGGCGACGGCTTTCTTATCGCCGCTTTTAAGGGCTTCCATAAGCTCGCCAGCGCATTGCTCGAGGTAATCCATATCCTCGGGCTCATCGGCCTTGCGCTCTACCTTTTCGGAGGGAGAGGAGACGGAAACTTCTTTTTCGCGCTTGAGATAGGGAAGCATTAAAAGCCCTCTAGCTGAGGGGATTGCGCTGCTTTATTCCCAAGGATTAGCTAACGGCGCCTCTTCGGGCCAATTGCCGGTGCCCTGAATCATGCGCTCGCGTTCTGCTTCCCAATCTATAATTTGCTGGGTCTTATACCAGGCGGCCGAGCCATGGGGAATCTTGGGCCGAAGCGGCTCAGAAAGCATTGGGCGGCTCATGAGGCCATAGCGAAGCATGTCGTAATCGTCATCCCCGCCCATGGGGTTAGCGTCCGTAGCGTCTACCTTTAGAACGTCTTCGGGCTTGTCGGGGTCATGGATGAGGGAAGAGAGGCAATCGAAGACTTCGGCGCAGGATTCAAAGATAAAGAGACGCGGGCGGGCCCCAGGGCGCTCCTGCCAAGCAAGATAGTCCCTAACCTGGTTTGCGCCCTGAAGTCGGTCTGTAATGGCCTTTTTGAGCGTTATGCCGTAATCGGTTGGCTCATTAGGGTCTACAAGGCGGAATTGTTCGGCAATGGTCGGGGGCTGGGGCTCATCTCTTAGGACGGATTTAGTTTGCCAGCAATCGGCGCCGCCGACGACGGGGAAGAGTTCGCGCGTATCGGGATAAAGCTTAATGGCCTTTACGAATTGGTCAACGCGCGTTTGCCTTCGTTTTAATCTCCGATAAAGAAAGACATTTCCGTCTTCGTCAACGGCAAACCAACCGAAGGATGCAGGGTGAGAGTAGCCGTAATCGTAAGCGCCAAAGCGATTCCAATGCCTAGGAATATCAAAGTCTTTAACAAGGTGCTTCTCCCGTCTTAGCTCAGAGAAGTATTGTCCTGCCATGGCGTCCCAACTTCCATCCAAATACGCTTTCCTTATGGCCTCATTGGGCTCCGCGTTTAAGCGATGAACGTAATCGGGATCATTTTCAATCAGGGCCGGATTGTCGTGAATAAGGGATTGAATAAAGTTGTAATCGCTTGCGCGCTCCCGCTCATTGTATTGGCGCGTTATGAATAGGCGCTTAAGCCATTGGTGGCCTATTCCTCCGGGGTTTGCGGTCATGGCGCAGCGGGCTCGGATATTGGGGTTACTCGAGCGGTTAGAGCCCATGAGTGTGCGGAATACCCCCTCTTCCCATTGCCCCGCCTCATCAATTCCTAAATCATGAATTTCCTGGCCCTGTTCGCGGTGAACGTCCTTTTCTCCTTCGCAATATGCGAAGCGAATAGAGGAGCCATTAGGAAGGCTTAGTAGCTTCTTGGAATCGTTATAATAAGGCCGAAGATATGGGCGCTCGAGGAAGAGGGGCCGGATATGGTTGGCGTCTAGCTCGGGAAAGGTCTTGCGAAAGATAACGGCCGTTCGCTTTGGTGTCTCCAGGCAGCGCAATAGAAATATGTTGCGAAGCGCATAGCTCTTTCCCCCGCCGCGCGCGCCCCCGAACATGGTTACAGGAAAATCTTCAATAGAGCGGCGAAAGAGCTTTTGCTTTGGCTGTAGGCTAATTTGAATGTCTAGCATTGCGCCGCTTTTCGTTTGTCTTTTGGCGGTGGATTAAATGGCAGGCCCGGCATTTGCGCCCCTTACCGCGCGTATGCGTCATGGTATTGGCGGCCGTGAATTCGTGGCCGTGCTTGCAATGCGTTTTGGCGGCGTTCCTGGCTTGTATGCTAAGGCTATTCTCAATCGTATTGGTTTGCGTGGTGACGGCGCGTAAATGTTCGGGGTTAACACAGGAAGGATTCCGGCAAATATGGTCGATAACGTATCCTGCGGGAATCGGTCCCTTATAAAGCTCAAATGAAACCCGATGGGCCCGGGATCCATCGAAAACGCCATAACCATGGCGATCCTTGGACGCTTCCCATTTCCAACAACCAATTAGGGACATTTTGAATTTACGCTGAAATCTCAGCCAAAAATGCGTTAATGGGCGTCCCATCGCCTCATTAAAACGGAAATGGGCCATATTCGGCAAGCGAAATAACCCCTTGAATCCAAATTCTCTCCGCCTTTTGAAGCTCGAGCCAAGTCATTCCTTGGTGTAGTCAACTACGGTTACTTTAATTCCAAGCTCACCGCTGGCGGTTACTTCCATGGCCTTCTTTTGAGGCTCTAGGTACTTGGCAAGCTCTTTGGCGGCTATGAGGCAATCGGGGTGGCTCTTATCGGCCGCTACGTCTGCCATGACCTTGAATGGGTCTACGCCCAATCCATTGGCGGCGGCTTCGCAGGCAAGTTCTACCCGTGTCTTCCTATGAACGGAACCCTTTACGTTTCCGCCTACTTTTTTATGCCCTTTGACGAATTTAGCCATTCCGCCCTTTTTGACATTTTGTCACGGATTTTCCACCGTTACGCTAAGGGGCGTATGCTGCTTTAGTCGGGTAATGGCTTCTGAGGGGAACTGCACTTGCAGCGCAAGCCAATGCGAGAAAGGGCAATAAGCTCCTTTAAGATAGCCCCATCCAGCGCCCAAGCGCCTAGCGCCTCGGTATCCTGTTTAACCAAAACCGCATGAGTTCCATTCGGATGCAAAGCGATTAGTTGCTCAAGCGAATCAAGCTTATCTTCCGTCATCCCTAATACCCCTTGCGGAATCGGTCGCCAAGAACTACCCACGTCCGCGTTTAAGCCTCTCGCCCATTCTAGCGGCGCTCCCTCAACAGAGGCACGCATGGTCGGCAGGAGCTTTTTTATTTCTCTTTTAAATACCAAAACCCCGAATCCAAGACAAAAAGCCGCCATCATTAGGCCAAACCTAATGCCATCCTTAGCTCAAGCCGTCTTCACTAGTACGTGTTGCGAGTTCCTTGATCCCTGCGCTTCCCTTCGCTATGCCTCCCGGCATGGCTATGGCTGCAAGACTTAGGACTGCCTCCCGGCAGGCCATCTAGCTATCACTCGGCTATGAGTGCGTCCTCTTCTCGAGGAAACATTTTTTTACTGCGGCGATTTTGAGATTGATTATCAGGTTTAGAAGTGAGAGCCTGTAACCAATCTCGTTGTCGTTAACGGAGATTATTCCGAATCCCCGCCGCGGCGTCAATGCCAAAGCGGGGAATCTTTTTTATACTTCCTGAGGGTATTTCGATAAAGCGTATTCGAGAGTGCTTATTTGATTCTCGGATAGCTTGAGGGTAATGGGCCCGCGGAAGCCCCAAAGCTTTACCTTTAGGTTGGTAGCGTGCCTGAGGAAGCGTAGGTTTCCCCTTTCGGGGATCCCGCGCATATAGTCCGCTAGGGAATCGTGGGCCTTTTCGGCGCTTTCTATGAAATGATTGCGCAGCGTGTATTTTTTCATTCCCGGCCCTCCGCGAGCTTCGCTTCCAGTTCCTCGGTGTATCTCTCGGCTACCGTGGCGCGACCTTCCAGCGCAGCGACCTGGGCTTTGTGATGCTCACGAAGCGCCGCCATCGCGCGGTTGTGGTAGCGAATCAGCTTCCTGCGCTGCGCTTCATCGTCCACCACGGCGACGATAATATTCGGGCCGCTCATGCTGTCGCCCTTAATCTCGGGGAAATTCCTATCTTCATACCAATCGCCAGCAAGCGGAGGAAACTCCTCCCGCCGCGTGGGGGTGTCGTTGGGGGTCATGCCGACACTCCGTAAACTAAAAGAAGGCGGCGAGAAACCAAGCTACACTTCTGCCAATCAGCCCGCACCCAATGAATGCCGATCAGGGGCTTATATCCGCCCATGCCGACCTGCACGTTCCTGTGAATTGAAATCCATCCAAAAATAATCGGTATCTTCACTTCTCTCTCCTCTTCTTCGGTGGGGTGGGGGTTGTAGCCTCCGCCCATCATGCAGCTAGGATAAACACAGCTCATCACTTCCCGCCTTTCTTCTTCGCCAGGCGCCGCTTGCAGATCACGGCTCTTCCCGGTCGTATTTCTCTGCCTTTTCAATCATCCATTCCTCGAAACAATCGGGGCAAAGAAAGTCCCCGCCCTCCGTGAATATGCCGTTACGAACTGCAAGCAAGTCTTTGGAACAAGATTCGCACTCGTGATTCACGCTTCCTCCCGCCCGGCGAGGTAGGCGTCCTCTAAAGCTGAGAAGTAGATGGCCGGTAACCCCTTCGGCGCATTGTTGAACACCCACGCTTCCGCATCCCCCACCGGCTCCGCAATGGGATGGGCGTCGGCAATGCGGGCTCCTTCGAGAAACGCCTCATATCGCACACTCTTATCTAGGCTCAGCGCGAACCCATGGCTACGCACATACACTTCCGCCTCCGCTTCGATTCGCTGCTGCCGGGTCGGGGTGGTCATGACACCACCTCTTCCCAGCCGTGGCCGTCGCCGTAGCCGTAGCCGTAGCCGTAGCCGTCGCCGTCA
>Ga0207739_1000001_pt1 | contig 50075 bp, 56 predicted proteins | sample LuqExpMetageno15_FD_187773 | JGI IMG/M metagenome (GOLD analysis project Ga0207739, IMG submission 187773) | Tropical forest soil microbial communities from Luquillo Experimental Forest, Puerto Rico - Sample 15 (SPAdes) | ecosystem: Environmental > Terrestrial > Soil > Tropical forest ... | reverse complement strand
CATCTGCGTTAAAACAATTTCATCACTATTCAATTATTGAAAATGAAAAAGGTTTTTATGCTGTTGATGATAGCATTATGCACCATCACAGCTATTTCGGCTCAACAGCCAACAAAAATGCCTCTTGTAGCGGGCGATACAGTAGTTAATACAGGCAGTGTTACGAAAGCTTTTACAGTAACAGCAGGTTATTCCACCCTTGGAGTACAGGCCAATCTTGTAAAAATTTCCGGAACTGTTGCCGGTAAAGTGTATTTGCAAAGCTGCCTGGACAATAGCCACTTTACTAATACTGATTCTGTTACAGTAACGGATATAGCAACTAATGTGGTTAGGTTTTCAAAACCCGCGCCATCAGATACCTATTACCGGGTAGTAGCTACAGGATCGGGTACCATGTCGGCAGTGTTAACAGTTTATTACGTGCCTAAAAAGTATCAAACTCCTTAATGCCAGATACACTTCAATACAGCAATGGCTTTGATCTGGACAAGATTAACAAAGCGCTCATCGGTAGGGTAGGTTGGTTACAATCTACCATTACCGGAGCGCCTGTTATGAATGCCATGAATTTAAAGTCGTTGAGTGGAAGGTTTTTTAATGATGGGAGTTTTCATGCACTGGTTAATATCAATAACCTGAAAGCGGTACAGGAAAATCCGCAAATATCAGATAGCGATTTTAATGCGCTTTTACAGCGTATGCAACAAGCAGCTATCCTTCGTTCGCTGAACGGAGTGTTAAATGAACCGGAGTACCTGGAACAATCGCTATTGTACAATCGTGCTACAAGAAATGATCAACCTGTTAACAATACAGGGATGTTCGTTGGGTATGAGATCAAAGTAGCGAATACGTTTGATGTTTCCGTACAGATCAATAGTGCAACTTTTCTTTTTGATACTGACTGTTTATTTACGCTTTACCTGTTTAAAGATGGCGTTAAAACGCCTGTATGGACTGGTGATATTAACCTGCAAGCGAATGAAAACACTGTAGTTGATTTATCTAATTGTGTTCTAAGCTATATAACTGCCGGTACGAAAGGCAACCGGTATTACCTGGGGTATTTTCAAAATGATCTCGGCGACGCAAGAGCGATCCAAGAACAAACATGGGATTGGAACAAGACGTGTACGTTTTCAGCTATGCCCGTAAGTGCGGCACAATTGAAAGATGATAACGGAGGGCTTGTAACAGATTTCGATCGTAACCAGCGGTATGAATCTTTGTTGCCCTTTGGCTTTAACCTGGAAGTAAGTGCCTTTCGTGATCATACCCAGCAGGTAGTAAAAAAAGCCTTTCTGTTTGATGAACTGGTGGGCCTTACAATGGCCTATATGTGTATCGAACAAATCTTATACAATACACGAAGCAATGATAAGCAACGAATTCTCTCTGATAATGCCGCGCAATTTGCTGCACAACTTGATCTTAACGGGGTTATGGCATTGCCAGATACTCCGCAAACGACAGGTTTGAAACAGCGGATCACAAGAGAACTGGAAAGAGTTAAAAAATCATTTTACCCCAAGCCAAAAGCTTTAACCGTAAGTCAATTCAATGTTAGTAACCCGACAGGATATAGTAGCAGGAATTGATGTTCCTATTGATGGGCTACAAAGGAAAATGTACCCCATTTTAAAGAAAGCCTGGAACATCAACAACGATCTTGACTATCAATGTTACTCACGTTGCTATAGAAACAAAATCAAAGACGGGTTTATAGCTGAGATATACACTGGGGTAGATGAATACAAAGAACTCTTTTTAGATGATACCCTAATAGCGCACTCTTTCTTCGGTGTTGGCGATGTTAAGATCGGATTACTGAACACAACCACTGTACACCTGGTGTTTTTCGTGAACCTGCAAAAAATTAAAGGTGGCAGACTTGATGAGCAAGTAAGGCTTGATGTTCACCAAATCCTCAATCAATATCCTTTTGGTTTTATTCCTACCAAGCAAGTAACAGGAGTAGAAAAGTCACTGGCTGAGTATGCTGGTTCTCGCAGAGATAACCGGTTACAGTTTGCTGATATGCACCCTTACCATGTTTTCAGGTTTGAGATGGATATAAGCTATAAGCCTTTTAAAAGTAATTGTTAAACAACAAAAATATTAACTATGGGAGCTGCTACTAAGGCGTGTAAAGTCGCCAATACAATAAAAAATACAGGCATTGAATGCGGCAAGTTCTTAGGCCCCGCTGCAATGCTTATCCCTGTCCCAAAAACACTGAAGTGGACAGATCAGGATATGGAGGATTTCACAGCGTATTTAAAAACGCAGATACATGCTGCCAGGGAATCACGTATTTTCCCTTTGTTCGGTAATGCTGCACCTATTCGTGATATCACACCATCAAAAGATAGTGATGTAATCGTGACTTTAGGTGATGGATCAAAGGTTTTCTTGTTATATGGTTTTATCAATACAGTGTACAGCACTACGGATGGCGGCCTATGTTTGGCACAGGTACTTCAATCCTTAAACCAGGCAGGATACAACATTATCAAAATTGATCAACTGGCCCAGGCAATGTTCAGAAACAACGGCGATGGTACATACAGTGGCCTTCGTTACAGTTTCATGTTTGCACCTTCTCCTGATGAGGCAGACTTCAAAAACCCTGCAAAAAACAATTTCCAAACGTCATTGTCTCCAATTGAATTGGTACAGAAAGGTGAAATCTACCAATTGGATTTCGATGTGTTGGACTTAATGGGGCTGATAGATTGTATTGTTACTGATGCAACCGGGTCCAGTACTACCAAATTAAAAATAGGTGTACAAACCGAATGCGCCGATACTGACTTGGTAGCATTATTAGGTTCACCACTTGCCACCCTTGGCAATTTCGTTATCACCAATAAAGCAACCGGAGCAACTGTTACAGCCTCAGCCGTTGCGATTGTTGGTGGTCACATTGAGTTAACCGGCACATTCACTTCAGCAGCTACATACACTGTAGCATTAGCTGCCCCTTCTGTATTGTTTACAAACAACATCGAAGGATATGAAGGTGTACAAAGCGTTGATATCCTTATTCCGTAATCCAAGCGATTAAATAACCTAACAGGGGGTGGGCAACCACCGTCTTTAAAAATAAAGACCATGAAAATATTTGGCGTAGATGTAAACGTAAAATTCTTTAAAGAGGCGCATGATAGCCTCGAATCTTTAAAGCAGGAAGCCGGGCAAATATTCGCCCACCTGGAAGATGATGCAGAAGCTGCCTACAAAGAGTTGTGGGAAGCAATTAAGCCCGCAGATGTGGAGATAGTGGAGAAGCCTAAAAAGACTAAGGCCACAACCATCCCTGCTACTGCAGCAAATGTAGCTTCTGCAACTGGTAATACTGATACTCCACCTGTAAATCCCGCGAATACCGCCGGAGCTGGCGCCGCTGTAAATAAAGAGTAGTAAACAAAAAAGGCGGTGGGCAACTGCCGCCTTTTTTAAATTCTCGCAAATGCCCTTAGATGATTTTGCAAATAAGATTGCCCAATTAGAGGCGTTTGATTTCGGCGAGGAGTTTACATCTATCGTTGGAAATAACACCGACAAACTGGACGACCTGCTTGCACAACAATTATCTACTGGCCGGGACGGTAATGGAGATCCGGTAAAGCTATACGATAAGGAAGTTTACCAGCCATCTACTATAGAACACAAAAAGAAATACGGTAAGGGGTTAGGAGCTATTACAGATCGTATCACGAATTATATGTCCGGTGATTTCTACAAGTCATTAGAGACCAAAATAGACGGGGATGCTTACCAGATAGATAGTGATGTGGCCTATTACAAATACATCATTGAAAGAAGTGGTGAACAAATCATGGAACTGGGAGAGCCAGTAAGAAAAGAGTTTGCTGAAGAAATAGTGCTACCTGAAATAAGCGAAGCACTGAAAGCCAAAACCGGGCTTGTTATCAATCAATGACCCAAATAAAATGCTTAGTACACCTCAAAATAAAATATTGTTTCCTGATACTATAATCAGCAAAGCCGGTGATTGTAGTATCAGGAAATTTATGTCTGCCTGGTTTGATGAAAAGTACAAAGTACTGATTATAGAAGGTGAACACGATGAAGCATTACTAAAGCAGGCATTTGAGCTGATCCACGCAGAGTATACAGACCTGGCAGAATTATTTCTGTCTGCCGAGTTTGAGAAAATGACCTACATATATTACTTGAATAACCGTATCAGCACAATCAAATATACGATTGGCTTACAAAAGGATTTTATCCGGGATTTCGGATTGCCATATATACCAGCCCTCCCTTTCTTTAAAAAATTCGGTCACTCCATTTATTGGGATACTACAACCAGTAATGTACCTGCCTTCTTGAAAATACTGGACCAGATAGAGGTAAAGGAAAAGAAGTATGAGGCACAGTTGAAGGCCAAAGAGAAAGAATTAGGGGACTTACAAGCAAGGAAAACAAGCAAAGAATTCACCCCGCTTCAAACCAGACATGCTTTTATTAAAACTCTCAACGGCCTTCAAAAAGCCGGGTACAGGATTGATAAAGAAAGTACAACGGTAGAAGAATTCGGGCTAATGATAAAAGAGCAAAAAAAGGAAAATGAACGCATAGCCGCTGAGGCAAAAAACAGGAAATAATGGCTGCACAAAACATCATATCATTAGGCTTTAATGTAGAAGAGCTTTCTGCAGAAAAGAAACAGGTCCTTGACATATACAAGGATATGTTTGATCAATTACGCGCCTATGATGGGTTAAAAGTAAGCCCTATTAATATTTCCGGGATTACAGAGCTAAAGAATTACGTACAGCAGAGTACTGCTGCAATGAATGAATTAAATGCCACCGTTCAAAACCTTAACAAAGCCTTATTAGAAAACTTTAACGCAGAACAAAATGCTGCCAGAGCTGCTGCCGCTTCATCAACAGCTAATGCAAATAAGAAAAAGACAGTTGACGAGGCCACGGCTGCCGAAAGAGAACATGCAAGAATTCTGGAAGCAACAATTACTACCCAGGCAAGAGTAAACGCGGCATCTACAGAAGCGGCACAAACATTGGCCAACGAAAGGGCACAATTACAACAGCGTAACCAGGATTTAAAGAATACGGCGCAATTACTTACTGCTGAAAGCAATAGTATAGCACAGGCACGCGCTCAGGTAAGATTATTATCTGCGGAAAGGAATAATTTAAACCTATCTACAGAAGAAGGCCGCAACAGGCTTATAGAATTAAATGCCGCTATAGATCAGAATAATGAATTTATAAAAACGAATTCTGACGCATTAAGCCAACAGAAAATAAACATCGGTAATTACGCCGGATCATTCAAAGAAGCATTCTCTGTATTAGAAACAGAATTGTCAAAGTTGCGTGAACAGCTTGCAAATGGAATAGGTGGGGATGATGCTATAAGAAAAGAACAGTTGTTAGTACAGCTCTTAGAAAATCTCTCACAGGCATTTTCATCTACCCGGCAGGAATCACGCGCGTTCCAGGAAGCAGCCATACAGTTAGGACTAGCCATAGGGCAACAAAGCGAACAGTTTTTGGCTTTTAACACCGCTGTCGGCGAGGCTCGGAATGAGATAGAGGATATTAAAGCAGCTACACAGTTTCAATCAAAGGATAACAAATTTCTGGTAGGCGCCATTGAAGCGGTTAACGGATTGGCGGGGGCATATAGTGCTGCTACTGGTGTGATCGAATTATTTGGAGATGAAGATGAACACCTGCAGGAATCAATGAAGAAGTTGCAGGCCCTGCTTGCCATTACTACCGGATTACAGCAGGTAGCAAATGCCCTGCAAACAGAAAGCGGTGCTGTACAATTAGCATTAGCTGCAAAGACACAGCTTTTAAATGCCGCCAAAATCGTTTACAACGCATTAACTGCGTCTGCTATAGTAGCGACAGAGGCCGAAACAGTAGCTATAATTGAGAACGCAGAAGCCAATGAGATTGCCAGTGTAGCTTCTGAAGAAGCGGCAGTAGCTGCCGAAGCATTAGCTGTAGCGGAAGGATCAGCCGCCGTTGCCGCCGAAGCTGCAACTGTGGCAACAGTTACCTGGCAAGAAGCTTTAATAGCAAGCGGTATAGGTGCAATAATAGTTGCCATTGGTGTTGCCGTTGTAGCAATAAGCAAGGCAATTTATAACTGGGTTACTGCTGATGCCCAGGCAATTAAAATGCAGGAAGCCCTTAACAAGATCATTAATGAGCAAAACGCAATCATTCAGAAGAATATTGAGCTTATTGATGAACGTTATAAAAACAGCCTTCAACAAGCTCAAAAGCAATTGGACCTTGAACAAGCTTCAGGACAAAACCAGGAAAGGCTTTTTGTTGCCCAAAAGAAAATATTCGATTTACAGAAGCAACAGGCAGACGCTAAATTATCTGAGAAGATAGCTCAGGCAGAAAAAGAATATGCAGAAGCCGGGGTGAAAGGATATGAGGCCTTAGATCTGGCAGAATCCGGTTACCTGGCCAAATATCGTAATTATAACGCTCAGATCATAGGATTGCAAAACGCTTTGGTAGATGCTACGAAAAACAAAGATGATAGTGCCAAAAAGGCTATTGCCACCAGGATTGAAAACTTATCGAAAGATGCAGAAGGTGCCAAAAAGAACGCTGATGATATCGCGAAAATAAGAGATGAGAGTTTTAAAGCAAACGAAGACCTGGCACAGTTACAGGTGGAAAGGGAAAAATATACTGCTGATCAATTGGCAAAAATTGTATCAGATAGGAACCAGCGCCGGTATGAAAATACCATAGCTGCTAATGAACAGATTTTGACTGCCGAGGATAGCTCATACAGCGATAGGTTAAAGGCTTTGAAGGGAAATTATGATGCAGAAAAAAAACTGGCCGCTGAAAATGTAGAAGCTATACAGGAATTAGCTAAGAGGGGCACAATAACCAGCATTAAAGATAATGGTAAGAATAGTGAAGAAGCTGACCAGTTAGAAGCTGTTCAGCATGATCTTACCCTGAAGAAAAAGAAGTTCCTGGATGATATCGATAAATTAAACCAGGATTACAATGATAGAAACCTTACCGCACAACTTGCCGCTAATAAGAACGAGATTGAAGCTGACCAGACAAAAAATGAAGCTATCTCTAAAGACGATCAACAGCAATTAGAGACAAGGTTTGCAGCTCTACAACAAAGTATTGTCGATCAGAAGAAGCTTATTGAAGATGATTACAATTATCAGTTGCAAATCGCACAGCAAACTGGTAAAACTCAGGATGAAATAATAGCTATTACTTCGGAACGAGACAAGAAATTGCTTCAGTTGACAGATGCCACACAGAAAGAAATCTATGACATTATTAAGAGCTATGGTGATCGTACGGCAAAAGAAATTGAAGCCAATGCCAAATTAAATAATAGCGCTGCAATCACTGAAACGTATAATAAGCAAGTAACTGCTCTTAATATATCTCTAGCGTCACGTCTAATCAGTTATACCAGATATCAACAGGAAAGAAGCAAATTAGATGATGCTTATTCAATAAATGTTCTTAGTAAACAAGTTGAAGCAGATCAAAAAGAATTATCTGAATTGCAACAACACGAACAAGATTTATTAAAGGTTAAAGCCGAAGCAGATGCAGAATTATATGCAGCAGAATCTAGTGGGGATCAAAATGATATAAATAATGCAGCCGCCAAATTAAAGGCTATACAGGATATTGAAAAAGATAATGCTGCTAAAATTCTTGAAACTAGATCGAAGTTAGGAAAGGATAGTTCACAGTTAACGGATGCTCAATTAAAGAAACGGTTAGAAGCCGAAAAGCTTTTACAAGCGAATGTTAAGGAGATAGAACAAAAAGCGTTTGATTTTGCAAAAAAGCTTATTGACGGTCAATACGAGGCAAAAATTAATTCGATTCAAAAGCAAATTGAGGCTACCGATGAACAATATAGTAAAGAAATATCAGCAGTTGGTGCTTCCTCTTTAGCCGCTCAAGATAAAGCTGCTTTAACTATACAATTACAGGCACAACAGAATGAGGCTGATAAAGCGGCTGCAAAAGAGCAAAAAAAATTAAAAGCAGATGAAGCAAAGGCAGATAGAGATTTTGCGGCAGCTAAAATTGTTTGGGATACAGCTTCTGCAATAGTTGCAACCCTAAAGGAATTCCCAGGACCTGTTGGATTTGCCTTAGCGGCCACTGTAGGGGCTCTGGGGGCCATTGAATTGGCAACATTATTTGCAACACCCATTCCCGCATATGCTCAGGGTACTGATAATCACCCAGGAGGTTTGGCAATAGTGGGCGAAAGAAAAGATAAAATACCTGAACTGGTAACAATGCCAGACGGCAGCTCATTTATTGCTACTCAGCCCGGCTTATTCGATTTACCAAAAGGCACTTCCGTTACTCCACTTGTAGAACAAGCATTTCAAAACATGTGTTATTCTCTTATGACTGATGTTTCCGGCCTGATGGCTGTTACCGAAGGTATAGAGAACAGGCAACGAAATGAAGGCTGGCAACAAACAAGGTATATGGTAAGCGAATTATCTGCCGCTATGAAGCGCAACAACAAGCAAATAAAAAATATTGTTCATACACACACATCCATCGATTTAGGATTTGAAGCCTATAAAATGGAAAAAATATTTGGGATTAAGAACTAATGGGACGGCCAAACAAACAAGTATATTATTTTTTAGCTGATGCGAATAATCGTACATACTCTGTGGTGTATGATAGCAAAGGTTTTCCTACTGTTAAAAAGAATAGTAGCCCTACGCCATTACGCTATAACCCGGCCAATGCCAATAATAGCCCGTTGCAGCTTGCAACAAATCAAAAGTATTTTTCCCTTAACAGGACCATCACCTATCCTTTAAAGTTTGTAAAAGATGGCGCCGATATTTTAAGGTATTGCGATTACAAAGGTACCGGGTACGAATCGGTTGTTTACCTGATCATAGTACAGTGGAATAGTGATGCCGGGTGTTACAAACTGGCTTATAAAGGGAAGATTGATTTTAGTAAAAAGCAGGATGATCCTAAAACTGGGTTTACAATTTCCACCCTGGATGATAGTGCGTGGAGTATTCTTGCTGCCAATGATTCAACCACCTACCAGATCGATTGTTCACCTACAAATCCAAAGGCAATAAAGGTGCTGTTTGATGGCATCACATTGCCAAACAAGTACAATTTTCAATCGGTTTCTGCACCATTGGAGGTAACGGATGCCAATAACAATAACATAACTATTCCGGTTGTTTATATCAATGCGGATGGGGATAGCTCGGGTATTATTACAAACAGTCAAACCTTTCAATCGTTTGGCAGTACTACGGCGTATGCTTCCACTTCTTCAAACTATTTGTTTTCTTCTGTATACCCTACTACAATACGTATACAAGGTAGCTTTTCCTTTACCTGGCAGATTCTAAACAATCACAACCCAGGGTTGTTAATATGGTTTCAAACCAGCTTGGATACATTGCCTTTACCTACCAGCAGGTATATAGTGAATAATAGCAAGGGAGGTTTAATACCAGGGTACACTTACCAGGTACCCATTGACATTACCATTAACCTTGGAGCAAACGAGAGTGTATTTTTAATAGGCGAAATGAATGCCTCAACGATTGACCATTTCAAAATAACACCAGTACAGACAAACATTTTTGTTTCCACAACTACCAAGGTGCAGCCAACAACAGCGTACGCCCTGCGCCCTTTGGATCTGCTGCAAGGAATTGTTAGTAAAGCCACAGAAGGTAAGTACACTATTCAAAGTAATTATTTCAGTATAAACAATAAGCGAGTACTACTAAGTGGGGATAGCGTGCGTAATATTCCAGGAGCTTACATTCAAACCAGCTTTGAGGACTGGTTTAAAAGCTTCAATCCTACAAACTTTTTGGCGCTGCGTATAATTGACGGGACGCTTTGGGTAGAACCTGCAACAGATGTATACAATAGTGATAATGTAATAATGGACGCAGGGGAGGTTTCTGACTTTATTTTAACGCCTGCAACTGAGTATATCGGGAATGCCATTACCGTCGGCTCTCCAAAGCAGGATTACCAACACCCGAACGGTAGGTATGAATTCAATTCTATCAATAGTTTTTCTTTACCTGTAACGACTGTACAGAAAACTATCGATCTAACAACGAAGTATAGAACAGATGGCTACGGGATCGAATTCATAAGACTGGATTTGCAAGGCAGTGGAACAACCGACAATTTGGGGGATACCAATGTATTCATGGTAGACATAACGGACGAAACGGAAAGTGCCGCTACTGAGATACCCACATTTGTTACGGTTACGATTAATAATTCACCTTTAGCACCATTTATACGCTCACCTTTTGCAAGCGACTACATAACATATAATAAGCCCACTGTAAAAGGAATTGCGCCAGCTAATACCCAGGTTGGCGTATTGATAGATAACTTATTTGATGGCTTCACAACTTCTGATAGTTTAGGCAATTATAGCTATGACGTACAGACAGCGTTACAGCCATATTCTGAAATTGTCAATCCTGATGGATCTGTTACAGTGGTTCATACAGGGGTACATGTTATCAGTGTAGCCTTTACGGATGGTGCCGGGCATGTAGCCGATGGATCACAGGTTAATAGTGTTACGGTTACTATCGATACACGTTCAACGACTGCCATATTAATTACATCTCCCACAAATGGGGACAGCCTCTATAATAATAAACCCGTTATCAAGGGAGTAGCACAACAGGGAACAGTAGTTGCCATTATGATTGATGGCGTCCTTTTGGGTAATGTTACCGCAGATGGTTCTTGCAAGTGGCAAATACAGGCCCCGGTGCTTACCAATCAAACACATACAATAGAAGCAACTGCAGGAGCTGCCAGTAGTAATATCTCCTTTTTTGTTGATTCTAATGTGGCATTCCCGTTGATCACATCCTTTATCGATGGGTTTCCGATCATTAATAATCTGCCGTTAATTGAAGGCGTTGCAATACCGGGTACAGTCGTAAGTCTTTACTTAAACTATATATCCACCACTATTTTAGGTACAGCTACTGCAGACCCGAACGGTAACTGGTCCTACCAGGTTGTACCGATTGGGCCCCCGGCAGATCCTCAGATTCTCTTTTTGCCCAATGGCGCCCAAATCATTAGTACCTCTTTAGTAAATGAAGTGGTATCGATCAATGTAGTAGGGTATAAACTGGACCGACCAAATTACGATTTGATTACCGGGGTCCCTGATAACTCAGTATTTAACACCAAGTTAAGCCCAATGCGTATGCTTCGGGCCTGGGATAGCTATTTTAAAAGCATACTGTTTCAACAGCCTACAGGCCAAATTGCTTTTCAGGCAGGTGATAAAAACGTGCAGTTAAAAACATCATTGAATGGTGTAACCGTAGCAGAAAACGCCAATGTTAATGTAAGTGATATGGGCAATCCTCTTTTCCTGCCAATTAACGTGGCTTTTAAAACAAAGGTGCCCGACACATTCAATTCAATATTTCAAAACTTCAACGGGGGAGGGGTAATAAGAATAGGATACCAGGGTAGTGATATATACTGCCTTCCTATCGGTACGATGAGCATGAACAGCATAACCGATGAGGCGCAAAGCTGGAAATTACTATTAAGCCCTCGAACAAGCTTAACCACTCTTTTGAATTTATCTAACCCCGGTTTATTCATAACGCTCATGAAAAACGCCTTATACATCGCAAATACAAATCCTTTACACTTAGTAAAGTATGATTATACAGGTCCTGCCAAATACAATTCGGTAGATATTTTTGACGATTGGTTTAATAACCGCAATGATCGTTGGACAGAAAACCCGGATTATCTGCAAAAATGGCAAACGAGTGATGTAATCAAACAGCAGATTGTTACCAATGGCTTAACTGATATCACGCTAAAGATGTACAGGTGCCTGGATGCTTCACTTGTTGACACATTCACATTTAACCCGGTAGCCAATGCTCCTATACCTGTTCCTGATATCGTACAGGAGGTAACTATTGATTTTAGCCCTTATGACCCAGATCAATACTTTTTTGTTCTATATACCGGTGCAACACCTGTGGCAATTAGCGAACGTATTGAAACGGCTGTTAAATGGGCCAATACAATATTAATAGAGGCATATAATTCTAAAAATCTTCCCGGATGCTTCTATTCTACCGGCTTCCAAAGTGTAATTAGGGTTGAAGGATTGCTGATGAAGTGGCAACCATCCCTGAGTATCATTACCAATACCGACGAGGTGGGAGATAACCAGTTATTGCATAGCGTACCTTCTCAAAAAAGGACATTGCTGATAGGCGATGCAAGGGGCCTGCCTGATTGGCTATACCTGAAAATCAAAGACATGCTTTTGCTTGACCAGGTAAGTATTGAAGGGCTTGCTTATGTATTGCCTGATGATTCAAAGCTTGAACCCAATATTACGGACGGTTACCCAATGTATTACTACCAGTTAGATATAAACCCTGCTACGAACGAGTTTGGGGCAACGTTCGCAGGCGCAAGCGCTACAGATCGAAACTCTGTAACCTTAGTAGTAGATGCTTCTGCCTTTGGTATATCTACCGGCGTAATAAATATTGAACTTGATAATAACTAAAATGTATGAGTACAGTTAATTTAAGCATATATACAATTGCATACCCAACAATAACCGATCGGTTAAAGGCGGTTGTGTATAAAAGATCTGATCCTTTGGCTGAAGTTGCCAGCATCATTGATAGCAATGTAGGACACCCCGCCCGGATATGGACTTTCCCGGGATTAGATAGGACTAACTATAATTTCCAGCTTCAGCAATTAAATGCCCTCGGCCAGGTAGTTGATCTACTTGCAAATTTTGATGTGGTACCGGATGCCATTGCCGGCACATTGGTAAGAGCTGAGGAGCAGATTGAAGCTGATGTAACAACCGGGTTTTTGTCGGGTGCCAATTCTGTAACATTTGATGGTACAGGTGGTAAAGCTGATTGGAGAGGTTGGAACATTAACCCGGAAAGGATAGGTATAGGTACCATGAAGAGGGGGCTTGATTATTCCTATGATATTACTACAGGTACGTTCGCTTTGTTGGTAAATGGAGATACTTTTCAACCTAATGAATGGTTTAACATAGTATTTGACGCCCAGGCAAACACTACTGGTGGGAGCGTTAGTACAAATAATGATTTCCCTATACAGTTAATAACTACTAATATAGTACTTACCCCCGCGGACTTTGGCACCCATCTGATCATTGAACCCGCTGGCGTTTATATGGAAGTAACATTGCCGGATCTTGCCACAATTGTAGCAGGGCGTAAACTAACCATTGAAATAGGCGGTGTTGGGTTTAAATGTGTCAAATTTCAAACTATTGGCGGCCAGGTAATAAACTACCTGCAGCCTGATAGGATAGTATTATTTGGTTGCCCCAATGAATCGTTTTCTATTTACAAGTTTGTGCGGGATCCTTTGAATTCTGTTTATGAATATAGGATAGCAGATGAAGGCAGTTGCAATTTCAAGAATGTAGGCGAAACCGTTAAAGAGTATTCAACCTCTGATATGGTTTTTAATAAAGTGCTAAGAGATGGAGGCGGGGCAAACGGGTTAAATGTAACGCAGTTTGCCAGACACTACAATGAATTCGTTTTACAGTTGCCACCATCTCGGGTAGTTAATTATGATGATTGGGCAACCGGTAATAACAGATACCTGCATTCCTTAGCAAACAGTAGTAATCCGGCTTTTGCTGGATATTATAGAATTCCTGATACAAGAGGATTATTTGAAAGGAATAATAATACTGGCAACGCAGGAGATTACCAGCTAGACGATATTAAGCCGCATAATCACGGAGTAGGATTGTTTAATGGTAAAACAATAAAGGGCGATCAAGGATATTCCGTAAGTAATGCTTCTAAGGTAATAGTATATGGAGCAACAAATAACGGCTCGATGCAAGAATTTACAGCAGATCAATGGACAGCAAAAACAGGCACAACAGAAACCAGACCTGTAAACGTAGCTGTGAATAACTATGAGCGCATTTAAGTATTGGCATTAACTAAAAATCATACATTTATAAATATGAAAAATTTGCTAAAAATATGGCCTATACTGCTAAATATTTTAGTATTTAATGCCAGTTTCGGGCAGGGCGGTTGGACTAAACCCAACAATGGATATGGTGTTATACAAAACGGCCTATCCGTTGATAGTGCTTTATTGATACCAACATTCAATGGCATTCCTCACCTTGCCAGGTATAACTTAGGTAAAATCGCTTTGAGTGCAGATAGCACTACCGGAAAAGTGTACCGGTTTAACCCTCATGATAGTTCCTGGGCAGAAATAGGAGGGAATAACCTTGATACATTCGCTACCAATCTTAAAGTAACAGGCACAACTTTCGGGAAGTATAATGATGGTGATAGTATCCAGGCAAAGGGCAAAACTGCTAACCAGGTAATCAGCGATGCGATCGTAAAGTGTAACCACCCTACCTATACAAATCCTACTGCAAGTATTACTGGAAGCCCGGCGGCTGGAAGCTATGAGCGCGGAACTTCTTTAAGTCTCACCTTTTCTTCGACGTTTACACAAAATAATGCCGGTACTGTAGGCACTACTACATACAATAAAAATGGGTTGGCTTTATCTGGCAATACAGATGCTATTACTCTGTCAGCGAATACAACCTATACCGTCACTAAAACGTATGCCCAGGGAGCCTGTATAAACGATAATTGTGGTAACCAAGACTGTACCGGCAGAATCAATACCGGGAGTGTTACAAGCTCTGCCATAACCTATTCAATCTATGATAAACGTTATTATGGCTTTTTAAATAGCCAGACACCTACCAATACTCAGATACTTGCCTTAACGCAGGATAACAATGGTAGTACTGGTACATTGTCATTATCAAATATTTCTCCTTCGGGGTCGCAGTTTCTGGCATATTTCACAAAAGGAACAGTAACGCATGTAACTGTAAATGCTATTCCTTCTGATGCTGCATTTACGTTCACTACTTACACTGTGACAAATGCGCAAGGTGTATCACAGACGTACACTTATGTATATAGCAATAATGCTCAAACATCTACATTAACAAGCGTACAATTCAATTAGTATGAAAAAGCTTCTTCTTATATTTTCCCTTTTATTTTCGGTAGCATCCTTTGGCCAGGGGGCATTTCAGCCTGATGGAAGTTTGGGGCCAACTGGGAATTACTTTATTACCAGGTTTGGGAAAGCTCAAACTGGATATTGGCCACTCACCAGAATTACCGAAAGAGATAGCATTCCCAGTTGGCAATTAACCATTGGTATGGAGGTTTACGTAAGGCAACGTGATAGTAGTTATATATTAATGGATACTACAAGTGGAGTTAGAACTTGGTTTGCATATAAAAAAGGTTCATTCATAGTAACGTATGCCACTTCTGGAGATGTAAAGGATAGTATTATGACTACGCTGAGGCTCCGTGATAGCCTAACAGCATACGTAACGCCTACACGTTTCCTAACCCTCTTCGATACAAGATTGGCAACAAAAACAACGGACAATCTTGCGGAAGGTAGCATCAATTTATACTTTACCAATGCTCGCGCCAGATCGGCGATTAGCTTAACCACAACCGGCACAAGTGGGTTAGCTACTTATAACTCAACAACTGGTGCTTTGAATGTTCCGGCATATCAGTCGCAATTGTTCGGGACAGGCTATTTGCGGATGTCTGGCACATCGCAAAATTATGATGCAGTTATTCCAATAGGCGGGGGTGGAACTGGAAGTAGTACGCAAAATTGGGTGGACTTAACCACGAACCAAACTGCCGCTGGAAATAAAACATGGTCCAGTAATACACAGTTTAACGGCTATATTAACCAGACTGTTACAAGCACTACTAATAGTAACATGTATAAGCCTAACGTGTTTTTACATACGCTTAACATGCGTGCTACGGCTAATGACACGGCTAGTGCCTATCAGTTTTTCAACATATTCAATTTAGGGTCAACTAATCAGACTATACGCGGGTTAGAGATTGTACATGATGTACGTGTGACAGATGGCTTAGCGTTATTGACTTATCTAAATAGTGGCAACTCTACAATTACACCAGGTACAGGTTATGTAGATGGCGTGTACAATAATGTTGTTATGACAGGTAACACCGGCTTAGGTGCTTTATTCACTATAACAGTAGTAAGTGGCCGTGTTTCATCTGTACAGGTCACAGCTTCAGGTAGCGGGTATACTTGGTGGGGCGGTAATTTAACGGCAAATAATTCTTTCTTAGGTGGATCAGGTAGCGGCTTTGTGTGGGCAGGCCCACAATATCAAAGTGTATTCGCAACTGTAGGTATACAAAATAGCTCTTCTGCTGCTGTATCTATAAGCCTGGTTAAGCCTAATAATAGTGGCATGTCTGGCCAACAAAGTGGCGGCAATTTCATATCTTTTATGGTTAACGGCCAGTTCGCGGGGGGCGTAGGATATACTAATTTCGGAAACACAGCTAACTTGGGTTTCTTTGATAATAATGGTGGTGGCGCTGGCGCTGAAGCTTTTGGCGTATCTGTATCTGCAGGAATGTACGTACGACGTGCGTTCAACTCTTTTAACATTGCGTCTTTTGGACAAAGTGTAACCACAACATCATCTACTCCTATACTTTTTACCATAGGAAGTGCAGCTAATTATACGCCTAATGCTTCAGGGATTTTAGAAGCCATGCGTATATCTGGTACTGCATATCCTACAGCTAATAGTAATATCTCTTACGGTGGCCTACATGTTAATACCACTTATAGGTCTGGTATACCTACTGCTTATACAGTATTAAACCCTGGTAGTGGATATACTCAAGGGGTGTATCAGGTTGGGTTTTCAGGGGGGCATGGAACTTTCGTAGATAATGTTAATGTTACGGTTTCAGCAGCGGGTGTAGTTACTGCTGCCGGACCTTCAGGTAATAATAAAAATAATGGTTATCAAGTAGGGGATACTCTAACATTGGCGGCTTTTGGAGGAGGAACCGGAGCAACCATTAAAGTGGGTTCTATTGTAACAGGTGGCCTGAGCCTGGATTATACAAATGAAAATGGACATGTATATTTTAATACCAAAAGCGGCAGTACAGTAATTGGTAAAGATACCTCGTATAAATCTCCCACATCAACATTAGAAGTAGGCGGCTCAGTTGCATTTTCTTTCGTTACTAAAACCGCCAATTATACACTTACTGCAGCAGATCATACAGTGAGGATAGATGCAAGTAGTGGTAGCATTACTGCAACACTTCCAACGGCCAGTACATGCCCGGGGAGAGTATATGTTATTAAGAAAATAGACGCTTCAGCAAATACGGTTACTGTGTCCGGATCTATCGACGGGGTTTCAAGCAAAATTTATTCAACACAATTTTCAGGCACTTCTGTTCAGTCTAATGGCAGTACCTGGGATATAATCGCAAACTTTTAAAGTATGAAAAAGGGCTTTATCCTCTTAATCTCAGCAGTTGCATTATGTGCTACATCGTTCGCGCAAACAACGCCAGTCGTTCAAATAACTACTGCCACCTCTGGAACCGTAACTGTAATTAATACACAACAAAACGTTGCGGTGATCCATGATGCTGGATTAACGGTATCTCTTACTCTGGCACTTCCTACCAACCCATTGGATGGGCAAATAGTAACCTTTTGTTCAAGTGGTGGGGTAACAACGGTAACCATTACCGCAGTTGTAGGCACAGTAGTAAATCTTATTACTTCTTTGGCTTCCGGCGGGAGTGCTGCATATATGTATAGCGTAGCTAGTAATAAATGGTATAAGCTACGGTAGTAAAATATTTTTCAACCCTTTAACATAACTGATAATGGATATAATGGAACTACTCGCTGGCAGGATAGAAAGCATTGATGAAAACGTAAAAGAAATACTTGTGCAAACGACTAAAACAAATGGCCGAGTAAATACTCATGATCGCCAGCTTGAACAGTTACAACGAGATGTTAAAGGGCTGGAAGCTAGCAAGAATATTACGAAAGGTAGAGATAAAGCCGTATGGGTTATGCTTACTGTTGTTGGCATTATCATAGGCTATTTTATTCAAAATTTTTTAACCAAACACTAAGTATATGAAGTTCCTAAATGCCTTAAAAGAACACATAACAGAATTGTTAGCATTGATTATTACTCTTTGCTCTTTTGCCTTTCTGTTTCTTATCTCCCTGCATGAAATCCCCAAAGAGAATAAGGATATAACCAATATTACTATTGGCTTTGTTTTAGGCTCTTTTGTAGCGGGGGTTGCTGGCTACTATTTTGGAGCAAGCAAACAAAAACCGACTGCTGGACCTAATCCACCTTCATTACCAAATATTTAGTTATGAAAATAATATTCACATTGCTTGTCCTATGTATTATGTCCGGCTGTGGCGTGGTACATAAGGACATTTCAACACAAAGCTCCCGTATAGATAGCAGCAGCTTGACTAAGCTACAAAAAACTGCATCTGCAAAAAATGATAGTACAAGCATAAAGACTACTGATAGTACAAACAAGAAAAGTGAACGAGTAGCAACGTATAGTGGTTATGAGTTTGTCTTTGACACACAGGATACGGCGGGGGAAGATACAGCAATAGAAAAGCCCATTGTATTCACAAAAACGGATAATGGCTTTACTCTGGATGCCGGCGGCAGGAAGTTGAAAGACTTTAAAGCTATTGATAGCAGTAAACAACAATCAAAAAGCAAAAGTTCCGTAAAGACTGCCGATAGCACACATGTAGTGAAATCCGATACAACCAGTAAAAAAAAGGCAACATTAGTTACCCTGAAGAAGCAAGATGATGCTTCTAACAAAAAGGTAGATCGAATTGCGTTGCCTTGGTACTTCTATGTAATAGCAATAGCTGCATTGGCCGGGGGGATATTCTTTTGGTGGAAGAAAAAGGAAGCCACTGCATTAAAAACAATCCTTCCATATTCAACACCTAAAAACGATACATAACAATGAAACATTTATTGTTTATGGCCATCTTAATGGCCTTTACTATTGCCGGTAATTGCCAGCATACCATTGAGGTAAAACATACCTATTATACTATTGAATTCGATACAGTCCTGAAATCGCCACTGATTAGTTGGTACGTACAAACAACGGCACACGCAACAGCCGCTACTAAGATTGATCGTAAGAGCGTTGCCGCCTTCCATCAGGACCCGTTAATAGATTCAAGGTGCCAGGTTGCGAATGATCAACAGTATAGGAATAATGGGCATTTTGATAAAGGGCATCTATCACCGTATTCTGCGTTTTATTTTGATTCAATCGCAGCGAGGGAATCCATGTACTATACCAATACCGCACCTCAGTATAGCTTTTTTAACGAACACCCCTGGGAGAAGCTGGAACAATATGTATTAAAGACATTGGCACCCATTCATGATAGCATTGTTGTTTACACAGGCTGTTTGTATGATTCATCCAAAATGAATAATGTGCCAATTCCGACCGCTTATTGGAAAGTAATTGTATACAACGGGATTACAGAAGCATGGTTAGCCAATAATGAGATAACTGATAATACGGATTATGAGCGTTACAAATGTGATCCGGTAAATCTTCGGTTTATTATTAGGAGATACTACCCGGCGTTACAAATCCCATTTTAAAAGCATTTTATAACCACTAAATAAAAAAGTAAAATACTATGAAGTACTCACCAACAGACATTGCACGTCAATTTTTATTTATAAGAGAGGCCGGGCAGAACACCGGCCAAAGGGTAGAAGCCATCCAAAAATGGAGTGGAGGCAGCAAGGGCGATAGCTGGTGTTGCGAGTTTGCCACATTGGTTTTGGATATTTGTTTTCAGGGCGCCTCACCGGTTCCACGCCTGCAGGCTTGCCAGGATGTTTACGATCTGGCAAAAAAGAATGGATGGCTTACCGATACTCCTGTTAAGGATGATCTGTTTTTATACGTAAACGCAGATGATCACGCCCACCACATTGGCATTGTTACCGCTGATGGGGGTACACCAGGTATTGCTGGTAACACTTCTGAAGATGGCACAAGTTCTAACGGCGACAGAGTTGCAGAACATGCACTTACAACAAATCCGGCACTTATAAAATTTGTTCATTTCCCTCGGGGTTAATCCCCTTTTTTCATAAGCAGTTAGTTTTGGTTTACGGCCTGGGTTTCCACCCGGGCCTTTTTATTATGGTTTACGGGAAACCGTAATGCCCGGCGTTAGGTTGCTGTTATTCTTAAAAGCAAAGTAGTAAAAGAACATTGCCTTGGTAACCTGAGATATTGGTTTATTGCCATTGATCAGCGCAGATAATTGCGTTTTGTTCAGGCCGGTATCAGCCTCTATATCTTTCAATTTTGTACCAAGAGTAAGCATGTGGTCATTTATCCATGAAGCATCCACTTCATTTACTGGCGTTTCTTCATACACCTTTGGCTGTACAATTACTTTTCGATTACCGGCATGTTTGTCAAATAGTGCATGGACTGTCTCAATAAGCCGTTGTTTATCCGCATAGTTTTTGGACGGAGTACGGCCCTGAATTACCTGTATAATTATCTGCTTATCGGTAACCTCTTTTATTTTAAAGGAAATATTCGAATAACGCCTATGCATAGCAGCGCCGTATTCCAGCTTGTTTATTTCTTCCTGGCTTAAACCTATTGCTTCTAATAAGGCCAGGTTAGCGATTTTGTTTTGCATGACATAAAATTTTTAAATTGATGAAAAAGGGGGAGGAGTACTCCCCCTGATTGTTACATTATAACCATTTCAAATAGTTGGTTTCAATGTTGTAGATTGCTAACTGTTCATTTTCAATACCTGCCTGAGTTGCTTCATCTTCATTGTTGAAGACCATAACAGCATCCCAGTAGAACAGTTCCTCATCTTGCCAACCACCTATTGTTTTTGAGGTTTTTAATGCGACCTCCAACGCTCTGTTTAATCCTTCCAGCCCAAAGCTGTTTTGTGTTTCTTTCTTAGCAACCACCCAACCTCTTGTTATAAATTGAAGATTTGGGAGGCTAACTGTAAAGCCTGAAGGATTTTCTTGTGCAATTACTTGCAACTGGTCAATTAAACCCATATTATAAAGTGGCATTTCTATTGCGGAGCCTACCGCTTGTGTTTCAAAGAACTTTGATAACTCAAAGATAATAAAAGTTATCAAATAGCAAACATTTTAATGTTCTTTTTTTTCTTCTTTACCTTTAAATATGGAGTTTAATATTGTAATTGTGAATGATCAGAAGGAGTACAAGTTGAATGTAAAGTTGATATGGTATGATTCTACCTTTGAGCACTACCAGGTAAAAGGCAAGAATAAAAGCATCGTATTGGAGACAAACCGGCGATTGCTATTTAATAGAGGATTGAAGCATAAACGGCCAACCTGGAAGCTAATTGAAGGACAGGGGTATAATATGGGCATTTTGGAGAAGATACAGGATGAAATTTTGAAAGTGGTAACCTTCTAATTTATTAGCTATGCATTAGCTTTTTTAAATTTTTATCGTATTGTGTTGATAATCAATTTTCTTAACCAATATATAGAAATCCTGACGCGGTCACTAAAGCTTCCTTTAAAAGCCTGCATTTGCAGGCTTTTTTCATGTAACCCTTATCTGTATTGATTCTTGTAATGTGATTTTATGGTATTCGATGTGATTTAATGGATTAAAAAGCTATAAATTCGTTAGCTATTTGTTAGCTAATGAAATATGCCGTCAAACTATTGCTTTGGAAAGAAGGGCTACGAGAAGATAATACAATGCCTGTTTATATCAAGATCACAGTAAATGGCAAGGTTTCATATCTCACGACAGGTCATTATATCAATAAAACCTACTGGGATGATAAGACCCAGACAATTAAGTCGGGGCACCCTCATGCCCAACAACTCAACCCGGACATACAGAGTAGAAAGCAACAAATCATACAAAAGATAGCTGAATACCAGGTAGTAGGGAAAGAAACTACTGCAGCGGCCATAAAAGCCCTTTTTCAAGGCAAAGACATGACCAATATTTTTGAGTTTGCCCTAAAATATATGGAAGAGGTGAAACATAAGAGAGCAGCCGGCACATTGGTAAACTACAGAAAGCATCTCAATAAGCTTGCAAAGTATCATGGATCTAGGGAATTGAATTTTGAGGAGATAACGCATGATTACCTCGTTAAATATGAATCATGGTTACGTGAAGAAGAAGGGCATGGACAAAGCAATTACCTATATGATGTATGGAAAATATTAAAAGCGCTTTTTAATGCAGCCAAAAAAAGAGGTATTATAACAAACTATCCATTTACATCTTACGATAGCCCTACATATACGCCCCCGGATAAAGACTACCTAACAATGGAAGAGTTGGCCGATTGGGAAGAATATTCTTTAAACGCTGTTGGCAAGATGCAGCAACAGGCATCTCTTTACCTATTGCTAGGGGCATATTCAGGATTACGGGTGAGTGACTGGTATTTATTCGATATCAATAAAAATATAGTAGGGGATAGAATAAGATTAAGAGCTAAGAAGAATGGGGGATATGTCAGTATGCCAATATCAGCACCATTGCGCCGTGTTTTGGGCCGAATGAAGGATTTGCCGCTTACTATCTCTGAAATACTTATAAATAGGGCCTTAAAAGCTATTGCAGCCAAGTTGGGAATAAATAAGAAGATTACAACGCATACAGGGCGCCATACGTTTGCTGTAACAATTTGTTTAGGTAATCGAATAAGTAGTGAAACCTCTGCCGAGCTGATGGGTATTACATTGCAAACCTTCGTAGATAATTATAGCCAGGTAACAGATGCAAAAATAGATAGGGAGACGCAGGAAGCCTGGGAAGCATTGGCCTAAGAAACGGCCACGTGTTCGCCATTTGTGTAAGTCCAGGGTATGTTTATAGCAGATAACCTTTTTTGGTAGTATTCAGTTGATTGTGCTATTGTCTTTTTTATATTGTCATTTAAACCAGCAAGCCCTTTTAAAATATTAAACTGGTAATCTTCAAGATCATTTGAAGCAAAAATAATATCAGAAGTGAGAAGAGCTATTGCATCATGCTTACCTGCTTCTATTTTACTAAAAACATAAGAAATATCTATTTGCCCTTTAAGGATCGCCACAGTTCTTTTAGCAACGTTGAAATCTGGTTTAGTATTGTCTACAAGAATACCCCATGATTTCAATATTTCAATCATTTTTAGTGATCTGCTATCATTTAAAGCATCTTTGTACGGATTATAGGCCGCTGTATAAAAAACAGTCAGGATAGCCGTAAACTCGTTAAAACGTACATTTTTAAGCATATCGTTTTGAATTATTGCAAATATCTCTTTTGCTGATTTCTTTGGATAAGCCAGTTTGTAATATTCCTGCCCATAAGTAGCAACCTTTGCAAATGATGGTTCTGTAAGTAACGATTTATAATAAAGTTTTTTTATCTGCTCAAACGCAGCTTTTTGCAATTGCTTTCTTTTATGGTCCTCACCAGCCATTGCAAGAAAGTAACAGGCAATAACTATCAATATCCCAGTTAGAAAAACAAAAGGCATTTATATAAATTAATTACTTGTGGTTACTTATATGTTATCCCAAAATCAAAAACATTACTTGTAGAGGAAGGGGTTTTATCAGTTACTGTTATTTCTTTAAATTCTATTTTGGGGAAGCTTATAAGGATTGAAGTAATAATATCAGATAGCAAAAAAACATCTTTCCCTCTTTCACTCAAAGCCTGCAATGGTTTTTTGCATAATTGTATGTAGGCATCATTATACTTCTTGATTAGATTATCTCGTTCTAATTTTTTTTTGTTGTTAGTAAGATAGGGAGCAGTCGAAAGGCTATCAATCTTTTTTTGATAAAAAATAATGCTGTCCGCATAAGTATTGTAAATGTCTTTCACATCAGCATTAAAAAAGGTGCTTGTAGGAGTATATTTTAAGATAGCAAACATCTCTTCAGGTGAAGAGGTTGTATTTTTTGATTCTACCAATAATAGATAATTGCCTGGTTGAAGATTATCAAATGAGAAATTGCCAATAACATCACATTTTGCTTGTTTAACTATGGAAGAGGGCTTATAAAATAAATAAGCAGTACTGCCAGCATCAGGGCGAGTGCCTACAAAATCATTATACTTATAAAAAGCATTTCCTTTTATTGTGCAAGACTGAGCAGAAAGCCGAAAAGAAAATAATATTATGCAAAGGGGGATTAGTACACTTTTTCTCATACAGTAATTTTAAATTGTTTTGGTGGTGGCGCACTTCTTTTTAAATGCCTTCTAAATATCCAAAGTTGTTTTAACTCACTGATATCAAAAAGCACTTGTCCATATTCCTCTTCGTTATCACTGATCAATACCCATTCATTATGAGACTTCGCAAAAATCCTTTTTATAAGGATTCTAGTATCGGTCACAAGTACGTAAATATAAAAGTTTCTAATATCTTCCCAATCTACCTGTGGTACTTGACTTGCTAACACAATATCCCCGTTAGCAAATGTTGGGTGCATGCTATTACCTTCTATCTCAAAATATCGCCAAACAGCGCCATGGTAGGTAATACCTGGTGGAAGAGCATATTTCTCTAAGGTATCAACATAATCAGTTTGATCATAAGATCTTACATAGCCGGCTTGGGCCTTAATTGATACAAGAGGGGCTTTATAAAAATCATCTTTATTCTTTTTATTTCTGCGAGTAACCGTATACGATTCCTGTGGCTCTTCCATTTTATAAATCAAATCAGGGTTGTCATTGTTAGAAATCTCACTTTTTTTAGGTGGAAATTTATCAATTAGTAAGTTTAAAAGTGCTTCTGAATTGTTTTTCTTGGCTTGTGAAAGATATTCTCTACTGTAATTTATGCTTTCTGCAATCTCAATCTGCGTCAATCCATACTCTTTTTTTATTCTTTCAAGCACGTTTGATATGTCTTTATTAGAATTCATTTAATAAAAGTTTGTTTTATTGTAAGATTTCTAAATTTGTTATAAATCTCACTTTTATTTTAAAATGTGAGAAATCTTACCTTATCTTTGACTTGTCAATTAAGGTAATCAAATATACAAACTCATGGCAAGCAAACTGAAAGACGAGGTAAAAGAAGCGATAATGAATAACCCAACGCTTTTTGGCTTAGTAGCAAATTCACTCAAAATAAGGCCGATCTCTCTACCTCAGATGTTCAAAAGGGATTCTACCAGGTTAATAGAGTTCGATGTGCTTAACACAGTCTCTACCTATTTGCAAAAAGAACCTTCTGAACTACTTGTCGAGTGCTAAAATAACCCCCTATACGCTTTAAACAATCCCTATGAAATATTCCTTACATAATCCAACACAAAACCACACAAATGAGCACACCGAACTTAAAAAGTTTTATCCATCTACCTAATTCGGAAGACTGGATACCATTAGAAGAAGCAAGAAAGCTTTTAAAAAATGGCCGGGGCATTCAAAAGAAATCAATGCTTAACCGGGTTTACAAAAACAACTTCCCGGACGGCGCAGTAGCAAAATCACTAAGAGGCAATTACTTCTTTAACAAGAACAAGTTAATAGGACTGGAATGAGTATCGAAGCATTACAACGTGAAGTTACTGCACTTAGACGTGACGTAAAAATACTTCGCAATCTGGTGGAGAAACAAAATCCAGATGAGCACTGGGTACCGGCTACATACATCACGGATCTAACAGGCTGGAAAGCAGAAGACATGAGACGTGTACGCCGGCAGAATCTTATAAAGCACAAACGTAATGCTGAAAGCAACTGGGTGTACTTACTTGAATCCTTACCGCAACAATTCATAATAAAGAAGTAATGCAAATAATCATAGGCATATATACTGTTTCCGCTGTTTGGATGATAAGCGTGTTGGCGGTAAACACACTGCTTTTAAAACGAAGCAAGCATAGCAAATGGTGGAACAGTAGAATATGTAACCTTATTAGCAGTGAGAAGATAGAAGACTATCCGAACCTAAACCTGTTACAACAAACTAACTGATATGAAATACCGGGTGCATGTTGAATATTATGGTGAAAACAGGTGTATTAAAACAATGGTCTACGCAACAGATGATCATTCAGATGCCTCACGATTTGCGGATTACTATCGCCCTAAAATTGGTAACGGCACATACTTGGCGGTTAAAACGGAAAAAATATAAACTAACTGATATGACAACAACATTTGTTTCTACAACGATCTTTTCGCTTATAGCTGTTGCTATACTGGCTTTTGGGTTAGGCTATTTCTATTGCCATTATAAAAACTTCAAGCCATGACCTCAACCTTAGCAATAACAGCGCTAATAGTGTTTGTACTACGTTCTTTCTCCAAAGCTATTAAAGTGCTTAAAGATGATCACGAAGCACTGGACCTCTAACACTTGTTTATTCATACAACACATATAACAATGAACAATCGTCCTAAAACATTTGCACAGGCTTGTAAGGCCACCGGCGAAGACCTCAAAGCCGATAAATTCACGAAAGGGGCAAAGGATACTATTGCTTATGAAAAGCTAAAGGTGATCACCAAAGCTATTAACGGCACCTGGCAAGCTGATTGGAGTAATGGTAATCAACGCAAGTGGATTGTATACACAGAATACAACTCTACTAAAAAGCGTCTTGTCTTCAACTACGTCTTCTTCTGGTACGCGAACGCCTTCGTTAGTTCCCGCCTTTGCTTCGAGACTAAAGAAGGCGCTGAATACGCAGCTACAACTTTTGAAAAGCTCTATCACGACTTTCTTTTCTAACCTTTTTACATCACTATCTCAATACATATAAAATGAATCGTCCTGAAACTTTTGAACAGGCTTGTGCCATCACCGGCGATAATCCGACCGATGAAAGATTTACTACTGGTCCTGTTGATGAAATCGCTCACCGTAAACTAAAAGTTATTGCTGCAGCAATTAATGGCAATTGGAAAGCTGATTGGAATAATAAGCAGCGAAAATACTTTGCTTTATTCTACAGTAATGGCTCTCGTCTTGTCTTCTCCTACGTCAACCTCTGGTGCGCGTTCGCCAGCGTTAGTTCCCGCCTTTGCTTCCATAATGAAGAGGACGCAAAATACTTTGGTACTCAATTCATTGACCTACATAACGACTTTTTAAATAGTTGATGCTATCGCGGCGAAGCCGGTTAGCCTTAACACGGGATTTTGGGATAACTCTCTCAGAATTTAAGGGTTGAACCCGGTTATTCTTAACTGGGTTCTTTTAAAATACTTTTCTATAAATGCCCTTGAATACCCATTAAAATTAACATCACCTAAAACAAATAAAAATGCAAAAACCAGACGAACTAAAACGGTGTGGTGGCCCAAAAGAAAAAGGGGTAGCCAGTGAAGAATCAACCGACGGGAGTATAGAGTTTGAGGTTAACGAATCAGATGCCAACGAAGTAAACTTTCCAGAGCACTACGCTATAGGTGGTGAATAACTCCCATTTTTTTAAACTGTCATTATTCAATTATTAAATAAAACACATGACTAACATCAATCTATCTATTGTCGCTTCCAATGCGGAAGAACTTTTTGAAACTCTGCGCGGTCTGGCTGGTGGCTCGGCACTTGTACCAGGTACACAGGCAGCGCCTGTTAAAGAAATCAAGCCGGTAACTAAACCTGCTAGTAACAAAGCCATTGCCGCACATGCACAAAATACTCCAAAAGAAGAAGATGAAGAAACCACAATCGAAGAGGTGAGAGCTGCTGTTAAAAAGCAGACAGATGCCGGTAAAAGAGATGAAGTAAAAGCGTTATTAACTGAGTATGGCGCTGGCAAACTCTCTGAATTAGATCCTGTCAATTTCACTGCTTTTGTTGAAAAAATAAACGAACTCTAATGCCGCACGCCGTACTATCTCCCTCCGGGGCTTCGCGTTGGTTAAGCTGTACACCTTCTGCGAGATTGGAACAGCAATTTCCTGATAGGTCCGGGCAAGCTGCTGCCGAAGGAACATTGGCGCATGCTTTAAGTGAACTTATCATAAAAGAGAAACTGGGCAACGTTGCTAAAGTCGCTTTTAAAAGAGCGTTTGATGTAATCGCCAAGAATGATTTGTACGATAACGCCATGTTAGACCATGCAGAAGAGTATGCAACCTTCGTAATGGAGAGACTTGCAGAAGCACAAGCGCATACACGTGATGCAATCATCTTCCTGGAACAAAAGCTGAACCTAACCGATTATGTACCGGAGGGATTTGGTACAGGTGATGTGATCATTATTGCAAACAGTGTTCTTGATATTATCGATTTGAAGTACGGTAAAGGCGTTCCGGTGTTTGCAGATAACAATAAGCAAATGATGCTTTACGCTCTTGGCGCTCTGCGGGAATACGATTTCATGTATGATATTGATACGGTTCGTATGACCATTTACCAACCTCGTTTGGATACAATATCTACGTGGGAAATACCCGTGATCGAATTGAGAGAATGGGCAGAAACCGAACTGAAACCAAGGGCTGAAATGGCTTTCAAAGGTGAAGGTGAATTTGTAGCCGGCAAACACTGCCAGTTCTGTAAAGCAAAAGCTGTTTGTAAGGCTAATGCAGATCATCAATTAGTGCTTGCACAGTTTGACTTCAAGCAAGCCGTTTTATTAAACGACCAAGAAATAGCTGATATACTTGATCGTGCCAAAGACTTCACCAACTGGTTAACCGCTGTAACCGACTACGCTTTAGCTGAGGCTATCGACAATAATAAGAAATGGCCAGGTTACAAGTTAGTAGAAGGGCGTAGCAACAGAAAGTATCTTGATGAAACCTCTGTTGCCAATAAGCTTACTTCCAGCGGCTTTGATGAAGAAGTGATTTACTCTAAAAAGCTGCTTGACATCACTGCCATGGAAAAAGAGATCGGCAAAGCAGAGTTCAACAAACTTTTAGCTGATTTGACTATCAAGCCACCAGGTAAACCAACCCTTGTTCCTAATAGCGATAAACGCCCTGAGTTCAATACAGAAGAAGCCGCACAGGCGGACTTTAAGGACGTTGTCGTGACTGAATAAATAACCTCTTTTTTCACTATTTAACACTAAAACAAATGAGCGCAGAAGCAAACGTAGCAACGAAAGTTGTAACCTCTCTTGTTCGGTTGAGCTACCTACATATATGGGAACCGGCTGCCGTAGAAGAAGGGCAGGAAAAAAAGTATTCTGCTTCTTTAATTATCCCTAAGAGCGATAAGGCTTTGATTAAAAAAATTAAGGCCGCTATTGAAGCTGCAAAAGAAGCAGGTAAAACAAGCAAGTTCGGCGGTAAGATTCCCGCTAACTGGAAAAACCCATTACGTGATGGAGACGCAGACAGGCCCGACGACGAAGCCTATGCAGACAGTTTTTTTATTAACGCTAATTGTAAAACACAACCTGGTGTTGTTGATAAAAAGCTTAATAAGATCATGGACCAGGACGAAGTATACAGCGGCTGTTATGGATATGCCAGTGTTACTTTCTATCCTTTCAATACCAATGGTAGTAAAGGTGTGGCCTGTGGACTTAACCACATTATGAAAGTTAAAGACGGTGAGCCGTTAGGTGGTCGTGCTACTGCTGAATCTGATTTTGCAGAGATAGTTGTAGAAGACGAGGATTTCGCCAGTCCTGACGAAGACGATTTATTAGGTTAATCACTCAATACCCCGCTAAACAGTAAAGCGCCTTGGTTCAAAGGCGCTTTCTTTTAAACCTCAAAAATGTTCTTTTATGGTTACTTATACTGATACCACGCTTATGCCCTTTGGTAAGTACAAAGGCAAAACCATGGCAAATGTTCCGGCAGCCTACTTGATGTTTTTATACAAAGAAGGTGTAACGCATCCGGGCGTTAAACAATACATCAATGATAACCTTGATGTTTTACAGCAGGAAGAAGCTAAAACCAAGAAACGCTAATGAATACCCTTGCGATAGATATTGAAACATACAGCTCGACTGATCTTATAAAATCAGGGGTATACAAATACGTGGAAGCTAAAGACTTTGATGTATTACTATTCGCCTATCAATTCAATAATGAGCCTATCGAAGTTATAGACCTGGCACAAGGCGAAGAAATCCCCCACAGGATAATGGATGCGCTTTTTAATATGAACGTTCTTAAAACCGCTTACAACGCAAATTTTGAAAGGACGTGTTTACAAAAGTATTTATTGCGTAAGCTACCATCAACCGAATGGGAATGCACCCAGGTAAAAGGCTCAATGCTTGGTCTGCCTCTGAATCTTGATGCAGCGGCAAAAGCTCTAAGACTTGAACAAAAAAAGGATACTGCCGGTAAAGCGTTGATAAAGTTTTTTTCTCTCCCCTGCAAACCAACCAAGGCAAATGGCGAGAGAACACGCAACTTACCACATCACGATATTGAAAAGTGGAACCAGTTTAAAGAATACTGCCGGCAGGACGTTGCAGTGGAGAAAGCAATTAATAAGAAAATAGCATTTTTTGAAATACCGGCTAATGAAAAAAAGCTTTGGCGGTTGGATCAAAGAATTAACGATAAAGGTGTTTTAATCGATCCTGTATTTGTACAGAACGCCATTGATTTTGATATTAACTACCGGGAAAGGCTCTACACGGAAGCCATAGCCCTAACAGGCATTACTAACCCAAACAGCGCCGCGCAGTTAAAGGAATGGATAGAAGAACAAACAGGAGAGGCCGTTAAAAGCCTTACTAAAGAATCAGTACCTGTACTTCTCAGTGAAATAGATTGCCAGCAAGTAAAGCGCATGCTTCAAATAAGACAGGAAATGTCTAAAACTTCTGTAAAGAAGTATGAGGCAATGATGAACGTATTGTGTGGAGATAAAAGGGTTAGGGGCTTATTACAATATTACGGCGCTAACCGTACCGGTAGATGGGCAGGGCGTTTGGTTCAGGTTCAGAATCTACCCAAGAACCAGTTAAAGGATTTAGACTTAGCCCGTCAACTGGTTAAAGAAAACGATTTGGAGCTGCTGGAAATGTTATTCAGTAATGTTCCTGATACCCTCTCACAACTCATTAGAACTGCTTTTGTAGCATCTCCGGGGCATCGCTTCATCGTTGCGGATTTCTCAGCGATAGAAGCCCGTGTAATTGCCTGGTTAGCTGGTGAGAAATGGAGGCTTGATGTGTTTAACACGCATGGCAAAATCTATGAAGCCTCCGCAGCTCAGATGTTCAAAATACCAATTGAGAAAGTAACCAAAGGATCGGACCTGCGCCAAAAAGGTAAAGTATCCGAATTGGCTTTGGGCTACCAGGGCGGTCCTGATGCCTTAGTGAGAATGGGAGCATTAAAAATGGGGCTATTAGAAGAAGAACTACCAAGGTTGGTAAAGATGTGGCGCAATGCTAACCGGGCAATCGTTAATTACTGGAAAAAAGTAGAAGAGGCGGCAATAGAAGCCTTTACTAATGGCACTGTTGAGACAGTAGGCAACGGGATAAAATTCTATACCTCAAATGATATTCTATTTATCGAATTGCCAAGCGGTAGAAAACTTTCCTACCTGCGGCCTAAGCTAAAACCAAACAGATTTAACAGTGAATCCCTGACTTATGAAGGAATGGACCAGACCAGTAAACAATGGGGCAGCCAGGATACCTACGGGGGTAAACTGGTGGAGAACATTGTACAGGCTGTAGCAAGGGATTGTCTGGCAGATGTAATGCTGAGACTGGATAATGCCGGTTATGAAATTGTGATGCACGTACATGATGAAGTTGTTCTGGAAATGCCCGAACGAAAAGGGAGTGTGCAAGAAGTAAATGCCATCATGGGGCAACAAATATCATGGGCGAGAGGATTACCCCTGACTGCTGAGAGCTATGAAACCTATTACTACAGAAAGGATTAAAAGAAATACGATGCAATCAAACTTACATTTTACTGAAGACCGTATTTTTTGCGGCGAAAAGGAATATAATAGAAGCTTTATAGAAACTATTATCCGCGAAGCTTCTCACTTTTCTATAAAACATATTGTAGTTGATGGCTTCTGCGGTATGGGGGGTGTAACTGCCGGTTTTAGCATGCTAAAGAACTGGAAGGTAATAGCTTGTATTAATCATTGGCAATTAGCTATCAAAACACACAAAACTAATCATCCTAATTGCCTGCATCTTTTAGAAGATTTCAGAACAGCGGATCTTACTATTATCAGGTACATGATTGCCGAGATCAAAAAACGCAATGCTGATATAAAGGTGCATTTGTGGTTAAGCTTAGAATGTACCAATTTCAGTAACGCTAAGGGTGGTAAATCCCGTGATGCTGATAGCCGTACTCTTGCCGATCATGCAGACAGATATGTGATTGAATTAAACCCTGATACGATCTGGATAGAAAATGTGAAAGAGTTCAGGTTATGGGGGCCAATGATACCCAAGGTTATTATCAACGCCGGCAAGAAAAAGAAAACCTTACAATTTAATCCCGATTTAGATAACGAAGATCTGTTTTTTGCTTCTTATATCGCTGATGGCTCTGCGCCTCAATGTCCTCTTATCATCAATAAAAAGAAGGGAACAATTGAGCCTTGGATGATACCTGAGGAAGAAGGCAAAGGGGAAGATTTCAAGAGGTGGAAAAAGCTTATTTGCTCTTTGGGCTATAATACTGATGAAAGGTTAATGAATTGTGCAGATTACGGAATACCACAACACCGGGTAAGATTAATCATGCAATTTAACCGTAAAGGTAATTCTGCTACTTGGCCAATGCAAACACACGATAAAAAAGGGCGCAATGGTTTATTACCATGGATGCCTGTAAAACCTTGCTTGGATTTAGAAGATGAAGGAGAAAGTGTTTTATCCTTTAAAACGCAAAAAGGTAAATTGGTTCCTCGTATCACTTCTTCCAAAACAATCGATCGTTTAATCAATGGTACAAATAAGCATGTATTAAAAGGCAATATTGATACCTGGATAGTTAAAACGAATAGCGCTAAAAATAATACTGATGTTTCCAGTGGGGCTTCTGTAGAAAATCCTTCACCTACTCTTACGTGTTTCGGTGGCCTCAATGTAGCAAAAGCGCATTTAATCGATCATTATTTTGGAAATGGCTATATGAAGTCCGTAGATGAACCTGCTAATACTTCAGGTACAAAAGACCGTATTGCCTTACATACTATACAGCACTTAAGTACATACCATTCGCGCGGGGATGGGAGCGGTTTAACTCAACCTGCGCCCGCCGTAATGACAAAAGATAAACATCCATTAGTAACAACTAAGTTTTTAATGGATACTGCATATAACAATGGCTCGGAAAGGTCTACCGAACTGCACGAGACCATAGGAATAATTACAGCTAATAGAAAATATTATTACCTGGTCAACTTCCAATGGTTCAGCGAAGGTTTGAACGCTGTAACAAACCCATCTAATACGCTGATTGCCCGGCAGGATAAATCACCTGATTACCTGGTAACCTTAGAAACGGGGGAATTGGCTATTGAGGTTTTCGACCATGATCCAGCACATTACAGAAAGCTCAAAAAATACATGGCTGAAAATGGTATTATCTCTATAAACATGCGCATGTTAAAAGAAGTAGAGATGTTACGCATAATGACCATACCAGAAAAAACAAGGCTCTCAAAGTCTTCGACTGCAAATAAGAAAATGATAGGTAATGCTGTACCAAGTGAATTGATAATGCACTTGGGTAAAGCTTACGAAGGTAACGACGCATCAATCCAACAGGTTGCATAAACCATATTTCAAACATAAAAAAACATAGCGATGAAAACATTACAACTCACTGAGGCAGAAGCAAGGAAATTATACCCAACTGCTCCAAATGAACTAAAGGTGATTTTTAAAAGCACCTTCGGCGAAAACGCCTTTTCTACTAGCCCAATTGACAGAATTAAAAGCTTTGAAGATGCCTGTGCCGAACTTGGTGAAGACCCCAATGCAGCCAGGTTCACAAAAGGCTCTATAAGTGGAAACGCTTTTGAAAAGATGCTGGTGATCAACAAAGCTTTAATCGGCAATTGGGTACCGGATTTCTCAAACACTAACCAATACAAGTGGGTTCCATACTACACGCACAATGGCTCTCGTCTTGTCTTCAGCCACGTCAACCTCTGGCTCACGCGCGCCAGCGTTAGTTCCCGCCTTTGCTTCCCGGATGCAAAAACAGCGGAATACTTTGGTAGACAATTTATTGACTTAATGAACGAGTTTTTTACATATTAAAATAGTTAACAGGTTGTGTATCGTCGGACTAATGTTTGCGTTTCTGGCTCTCGTCTTGTCTTCAACAACGTCAACAACTGGAACACGAACGCCAACGTTAGTTCCCACCTGGCTAAAACAATTATACTACGATACAGACCTTACCTCTTGGTAAAAAATCACTGATACAATGAAACCCACTGGTAGCCTGTTTTAAGGGCGAAGATGGGTTTTACAAAGCAAAGGCTATGAGAAGAGAAGATAATTTGTATAATGAAATGTGCAGCATAGAAAATATAACTATCGCTGCCGGTAAAGCCTGTCGTGGAAAATATGATCAAAAAGGGGTACAAAGATTTCTCGCAAATAAAGAAGAAAATATTAAAATCCTTCAACAACTATTGATAACGAGGCGCTTTAAAACCTCTCAATATTTCGTATTCCAAATACAGGACCCAAAGGAAAGAGACATTTACTCACTCCCTTTTTACCCTGATCGCATAGTACATTATCTTCTTGCTACTCACGTATTAGAGCCTGTTATTGCAAAGACCTTTACAGCCGACACATACAGTTGTATTAAAGGCAAAGGCATACACCCTGCTGCTAATGCAGTAAAAAAGGCATTGCGTAATGAACAGGAAACGCAATATTGCCTGAAACTGGATATAAAGAAATTCTACCCCAGCGTAGATCATTATATCCTAAAAGCCCTGTTGCGCCGTAAAATCAAAGATTGGCGTGTACTTTCTCTACTGAACAACATAATTGATAGTGCGCCTGGTTTACCGATAGGTAGTTACCTAAGCCAATACCTCGCAAATTTTTATCTCACCTACTTCGATCACTGGATCAAAGAACAGAAAGGAGTTAAATACTACTTCCGATATGCGGACGATATTGTTATCCTCAGCGATAATAAAGAATACCTGCATAACCTTTTAGCAGAGATCACCCGCTATTTACACGAAGAGCTAAACCTGACTGTTAAAGGCAATTATCAGGTGTTTCCTGTAGCTGCCCGCGGTATTGACTTCCTCGGTTATAAGTTCTACCATAGGTACATATTACTACGTAAGTCGATCAAGAAAAATTTTGCCCGTAAGATAGCCCAAGGGGCTAATCAATTGACAGTTGCCGCTTATATGGGGTGGGCGAAACACTGTAACAGTAAACACCTCGTAAAGAAATTAATTCACCAAAAAGCTGCTTGATTATGCCCGCAATATATGATGAAGCTACCCTACGCTTAGTTTGGGAAAAGATCAATGATAACGGCTGGACACTTAGAAAGACCGCCTTAGAACTTGATACTACTACGGATGTGGTTAACAGGATCTACGAAGCCGCCCGCAAACGATATGCGGTTAAGAACGTACGGCCTTCTAAAACCCCTAAGAAGCAAGAAGCGCCCTCGCTTGTGAGCTTTGAAAGGCCGAAAGCTGTGTATAGCAATCACTCGCCCTACCGTATTGTAAGTAGCGGATTGCCGGGTAATTAAGTTATCCGCTTCCTGTTTTAAACCTTATCCCTACTTGTAAACTGTAGATAATAAAATGCCTGAGATCAATATAATAAATGACGGAACATTCGATATAGCCCTTGGCCGGGATAGACAAACAAAGAACTGGAAAAACAGGGAAATGCTCTGGTCCACGCTGGTACAAAAGCTCAGTGTAACACATTACACCGCTGAAACGCACGCTGAGTATATGGCGGCAAAAAAATCCCGGCAGGATGAAATAAAGGATATAGGCGGCTTTGTAGGTGGATACCTGACAGGTGGCCGGCGTAAATCGGGGTCTGTGATGCACCGCCAGCTCGTTACACTGGACATTGATTTCGCTACCCAGGACATTTGGGACGATTTCACCCTGTTATATGGTAACGCTGCTGCTATCTACTCAACACATAAACATAGCCCTGAATCACCCCGTTTGCGGCTCATCCTGCCCCTTGATCGCCAGGTGTTCCCTGATGAGTACATGGCTATTTCCCGGCGCATTGCCGGCATACTGGGTATTGATTATTTCGATCACACGACCTTCCAGCCTTCGAGGTTAATGTATTGGCCGTCTACTTCAAAAGATGGCGCTTTTATGTTTGACTACCAGGATGGCGACTGGTTAAGTGCAGACGAGATACTTGCAACTTACCACGACTGGAAGGATACCAGCGAATGGCCGGTTAGTTCCCGTGAACAAAATGTAATTGGGCAAGCTGCCAAGAAGCAAGGAGACCCAACCGAAAAGCCGGGTATTGTCGGCGCATGGTGCCGTACGTACAGTATTACCGATGTAATAGAATTATTCCTTGATGATGTGTATGAAAGCTGCGACGTTGAAGGCCGGTTTACTTATAAAGAAGGCAGCACCTCGGGCGGCTTGGTGCTGTACGAAGATAAATACGCCTTTAGCCACCATGGCACAGATCCTATCAGTGGAAAGCTATGTAACTCCTTCGACCTGGTGCGCCTACACAAATACGGATTGAAGGATGAAGACACTAAGGAAGGTACACCAGGTAACAAACTGCCGTCGTATCTGGCAATGACAGAGTTTGCAACCAAGGATGTGAAAGTGCGTAAGCAATTAGGCACTGAGCGTCTACAGGACGCAAAAGGTGATTTCGATAACGTGGATTTTGACGAAGCAGAAGAAGGAAACGACGATTGGCTTGGTGAAATGGATGTTGACCGCAAAGGACATTATCATGCTACCATTAACAATATCGTTACTATCCTTGCTAATGACCCAAACCTAAAAGGCTGTTTTGCCCTTAATGCTTTTGAAAAACGTGAAGTTGCTTTGCGTAACCTGCCATGGCGCAAGATAACACCGGTAACAAAATACCTGGTCGATACTGACGATGCCAGTTTACGGCATTACCTGGAAGCTACCTATAACATCACCGGAATACAAAAAGTTAAAGATGCACTGGATATTACTGTAAGCAATAACAGTTTTCACCCGGTGAAAGATTACCTGCAATCACTTAAATGGGATGGCCGCGATAGGTTAGACCGTTTATTAGTGGATTACCTGGGCGCGAAAGATTGCCGGTACACGCATGCTGTAACGCGAAAAGCTTTTACCGCTGCGGTAGCTCGCATTTTTCAGCCGGGTATTAAGTTCGATCATGTGCTTGTTACGGTAGGTCCGCAAGGAAAAGGTAAAAGTTACCTCATTGATAAGATGGGCAAAGAGTGGTATAGTGATAGTCTTGGCACCATACAGGGCAAGGAAGCTTTTGAACAAATACAAGGTGTATGGTTGGTAGAGGTAGCGGAATTAGCCGGTTTAAAGAAAGCTGATATTGAAACCATCAAACACTTTATGTCTAAGCGTGAAGACCGGTACCGCGTAGCCTTTGGTCGCAGGGTAGAGAATTTCCCCCGGCAGTGCGCATTCTTCGGTACATCCAATAACCTCAATTTCTTACGTGATCCTTCTGGTAACCGCCGCTTTTGGCCGGTAGATATACACGAAATAAAGCCCATAAAGAACATTTTCACGGAGTTAACCAATGAAGTGATTAACCAGCTATGGGCAGAAGCAATAGTGCGATATAAGGCCGGAGAACCATTGTTTTTAAGTGCTGAGGTAGAAGAAGAAGCAAAGCAGGTACAAAGAGATCATAGTGAAGTTGATGAACGTGCAGGTATTATTCAAAAGTACCTGGATACCAAATTACCTGTTGACTGGGATGATTATGATGTATTTAAACGCCGGGAATTCCTGCGGGGTGATGAGCTGCAACCGGAAGGTACGATAGTGCGTGATCGCGTTTGTATTGCTGAAATATGGTGTGAATTGTTCGGGGGCATGCAAAAGGATATGACTACGCATAATACGAAGGATTTGCATAGCATAATGCAGACGTTAGAGGATTGGAGTGAAGGAAGTACGGGTAAACTAAGATTCAAAATTTATGGGCCACAAAAGGCGTATGTGCGTCTTTCTGGTAACCATAAATCGACACTTATAAATACCAAAAAAGTGTTCCACAAAGAAAAAATTGGTGGAACAAACGGAAGTTAAAAGTGTTACCACTGTGCCACAATGTTCCACAAAAAATAGGCTTTGTGGTAACACCTAAAAATAACAATATCAATTAGTTACAAGGATTTGTTACCACTGTGCCACAAAATAGACCTAATAGCATAAAAAGAATGATTAGAGAGAAAATTGAACCCGTAAACCTGCCTAATACGCGTAAATATACTTTATAAGGTTTTTGTGGCACAGTGGTTACACATAAAAAGAAAAAGTTTAATAGATGAAAATTACAACAGCACAACCAACCCCGTTAACTGAGCCTACCGGTACCCGTAGAAGGTTTGAAATTGATGGGGTAAAACCAGCCAGTGAGAAGCTACTTGAAAAGAAATTACGGGAAACCGTAAAAAAGCTTGGAGGTCTTGCAATCAAGTTTTTCGTTTTGTCCTTTACCGGTTTCCCGGACCGGATTGTTTTAATGCCAGGTGGCCAGATATGGTTTGTTGAGTTGAAGAGTACCGGTAAAAAACCAAGTCCCAGGCAAGAGATAGTAATAGCGCAGCTACGGAAATTAGGATTTACAGTTTACGTGATCGACACACAGGAATTATTGAGAGAATTTTTAAACGCCATACAGAAATGATTTATACGCCTTATCCATACCAGCAGCATGCAGAAGAACACATTTTGAATAATCCAAGTTGCGGCCTTTTCTTAGAAATGGGTTTGGGTAAAACTACAATCACGTTATCTGCTATTCAACGATTGATGTTTGAAGAATTAGAGGTTAATAAAACTTTGGTAATAGCTCCTAAAAGAGTAGCTGAAGATACCTGGAGCACAGAAGCGAATAAATGGGAACATTTGAAAAGGTTGAAATTATCGCTGGTAATAGGTTCTGAATCTGAAAGGATAAGAGCATTAAAAGCTAAAGCTGATATATACATCATAAGTAGAGATAATGTTGCTTGGCTTGTAAGTCTTTACGGTTTAGCCTTTCCGTTCGATATGGTGGTAATTGATGAGCTATCAAGTTTTAAATCATCAAAGGCAATTCGTTTCAGAGCTTTAAGAAGTATAAGGCCATTGATAAAACGTATTGTGGGTTTAACCGGGACACCAGCACCTAACAGCTTACTTGATCTTTGGGCGCAAATATATCTTTTAGATAAAGGAGAAAGATTAGGCGATAAAATAGGCGGTTATCGTGAGCGGTATTTTAAGCCTGATGCAAGACAAGGAGCTTTTGTACACAGCTATAAGCTGAGAGATGAACGGGCAAAGAACATTTATAAAAAGATCGGCGATATATGTATCAGCATGAAAAGCGAAGATTACCTGGCTTTGCCGCAACGTATCGATAGGATAGTTCCGATCAAATTATCAGCTAAAGTGATGAGCCAATATAATGAGTTTGAGAGAAAACAGGTTTTGGCTTTGGAAGAGATCAACGACATAACTGCTGTTAATGCTGCGGTTCTAAGCAATAAGCTTTTACAATTTGCCAATGGCGCAATTTACGATGATACTAAAGTTTACCATAGCATTCATGAGGCAAAACTTGAAGCATTGGAGGAGATAATCGAAGTATCGAACGGGCAACCGATTCTCGTATTCTATTCTTTCAAGCATGATCTTGAAAGAATGCAACAATATCTGAAAGCGCATAAACCTGTAGTGCTGAAATCTTCGAAAGAAATTAAAGATTGGAATGATCAAAAGATACCTGTTTTATTAGCACACCCAGCAAGTGCAGGACATGGGTTGAATCTACAAGCAGGCGGTAATATTATCATTTGGTTTGGGCTTACGTGGAGCCTTGAATTATATCAACAGGCCAACGCACGTTTACACAGGCAAGGGCAAACTAAACCTGTTATCGTTCATCATCTGGTAGCTAGTGGCACCATGGATGAAGATGTTTTAAAATCCATTGAAGGAAAAGCAACAGGACAAAACGCTTTAATGGATGCAGTAAAAGCGAGAATAAAAAAATACAAGAAGCTGATTAATGCAGCTTGATTAATTAACCAATAAACCCGAAGCGCTATGAGCATTTTTTCTGACAACTTGAAGCTATTACGTAAAGTAAAGCATAAGACACAGTACCAGATTTCGCAAGAATTAGAGATAACTATTAAAAGGTATGCGAAGTGGGAAGAGGGCAAAAGTGAACCAGCATTTACAGAGCTTATAAAGCTTGCTGAATATCACTCAAAGACGCTGGACGACTTAGTTAGAAGACGACATAATTTAGTATCCTGCTAAATATTAGAGTAATCATTGTTATGACTTTTTTATTTGATAGTTTTGGCTAATGAAGTTAGTTCAGGTAATTCCACATAACTATAAAAATTAGTAATCAGTCAATGCCCCTTTCTAATCAGCGAGCACGTTTCTGCGAAGAATACATAGTCGATCTTTCCCAAAGAAAGGCGGCTATACGTGCCGGCTTTTCCGAGAGAAGCGCTAACGAAATTTCTTCCAGGTTGATGGATGATCCTGAAGTACAGCAGCGGATAAAAGAACTAATCAAGAAAAGATCAAAGCGTGTTGAAATAACAGCCGATATGGTTATCTACGAGTTAGCTACTATCGGCTTTTCTCGTATTACTGACTTCCTGAAAGTCGAAGAACTTACTTACGAAGATCCGTTAGCCGCACAGGAAGATGATATAGACGATATTGATGATATAGACGACATACTTGATGAACGTAAACAGGTAACGCGATCAATTAAACACGTTGATATATTCAAAACTGACGATGTTGATCCTGAGAAGATCCCTGCCATTGCGTCTATCAAGCATGGCCGTAATGGCATTGAATTAAAACTGCACGATAAAGTGAAGGCGCTTGAAAGCTTAGGTAAACATTTGGGCATTTTTGAGCTTGATAACAAACAGAAGAAAGACGAGATCAAAGTAAGTTATTACGGTGATGAGGATGAGCCTGAAGACGAATAATGCACTTTAAATTTCATAGATACCTATTTAACCCGCTGTTCTGGATACTACAGTGGGCGCTTAAACAGGATAAGATACGTTACATCTTTATCTATGGCGGTTCATCGGCATCAAAGACGTACACTATAACCCAGGCGCTATCAATAGAAGCAGCAGAGTGGAAAGCCTCAACAATGGTTCTCAGAAAGTTTGGCGTTGACATTGAAGATAGTGTGTATGCCGATTTTAAAGAGGTTGGCGGTATAATGAAAATGGGGTTTATACAGAAGTTCATTAAACGCCTGATACGATACGCTAACGGGGCTATTATCCGGTTTCGTGGATTGGATGAATCAGAGAAGTTAAAAGGATTGAAAGGGTTTAAATATCTCTACTACAATGAATTTTCCCTGTTTGACCAGGCAGACTTTAACCAGGGAAAGAAAAGGCTTAGAGGTATGAGAGGGCAAAAGATTATTGCCGACTGGAACCCAATTATACAAACACATTGGATCAAGACCGAGATACTGGACAAAGAAGAGTGGGAAGACTTTGAAATACCGGATTTAAACGCACCAACGAAGTATTGTAAGCTGGACGCGGAAACGTCATTTGTGCGAATTAACAAAACCGGGAATATGCTGTTGATCCGGGTTACCTACAAAGATAATTTCTGGGTAGTAGGCCATCCTTCAGGTAAACCAGATGTAGGATTTTACGATGAACACGTAGTAGCTGATTTTGAATGGGATAAAAAGCATAAACCCAATGATTACCGGATATACGGTTTAGGTGAATGGGGATTGGTAAGAACAGGCAGTGAGTTTTGGAAGTCGTTTGATGAGAGTGTGCATGTCAAAGTATTAGCACCATATCGTGAAGGAACTATACACGTATCACTCGACAATAACGTACAGCCTTATGTAACAGTGTCCGTTTGGCAGATAGATGAAAAGAAAAAGGTTATCAGGCAGTTACATGAGATACCATGCAGAGCACCCGACAATACAGCCGCTAAAGCAGCATTGAAGTTGAGTAAATGGTTAACGTCGATTGGTTATAAAGATGCAGTTTTTATCTATGGTGATCCATCAGCTAACGCAAAATCAACAGTAGACGATAACGGTAAAAGTTTTTTTGAAAAGTTCATTGATACACTTGGCAATAAAGAGAAATGGCGAATACATAACCGTGTACAGAAATCGGCACCGCAGGTTTCTTTATCCGGTGATTTCATTAACGATATATACGATGGACTAATCGATGGTTGGAAGATTGAAATTAACGTAACGTGTAGGACCAGTATAGACGATTACTGTATGACAAAGGAGGACATGACAGGTAAAGTGTTGAAAGAGAGAAAGCCAGACAAGGAACTTGGTATAAGCTATGAACGTTACGGCCACTTCTCTGATGCAAAACGATATTTCATAACAACAGTATTGGCAGCATTATTCGCACAATACAGAGCCAGGAAAAAACGAGTTGGCAGTTATGCCGCTTAAACTATAACACTATGGTACTTTCTTACCCGCAAATCAAAAGCATCATACTGGATAACCCTAACAAGGCGCTTATTCAAAAGGGTGTGGATTATAACAAAGCAATGCGTATGCACTTGTACGGCGAAAACCTGACAGGGGCATTAACGACTATTGACGGTATGGAAAGTGCCACATTGCAAACCTTGCGGGTAAAATACGCAAAGAGTAATAAAGATTTATTTGCCAGGTTAGGCCGTAACTGCGATAAAGTATTTTCTGCGCGTGGTGGTTCAGTTTATTATAACCTTGATAACGCCACTACCGGTAGAGCTGCAGCAATGAACCTGAATATTACCAATGGCTATTCAACGAAACAATGGGTGCAGCACTTTTGGCTAACGCATTTAAAAGACGATCCCATGGGATTAATCTTTATGGAGGTTGGTAATGGTACAGATTCAACATTCGGCATTGCGTTTCCTACTTACAAAGCCATTTGTGATATTTATGATTACCCGGCACCGAAAGGCTCGTCGTTAGATTACGTATGCTTCAAATTATCACAGAACGATAAACAGGCGTATGGGGTAGATGTAGACTATGAAGCGTACAGGATTGTAGATGATGCTTTTGATTATATCGTTAAGAAGGATAATGGCGATGTAATCGTCTTAAACGATTTAACGTTCCCTAACTATTTTGGCAGTGTACCGGCTATAATGAACAGTGATTTTACAACTGGGCAAGATGAAACTATCCGGGTAAGCCTGTTCGATGATTTGAAGGAGCTGGCAGACCACTTCCTGTTAAAAGGTTCGATCAAAGTAACACACGAATTTTTACACGGGTTTCCGAAGTATTGGGAATATGCCGACGACTGCATGGAATGTAAAGGAACGGGCTATAAGGATGCAGACCCATGCACGAAATGTAAAGGCACAGGTCGATCGTTAATGACTAAGGTGAGCGATTCTAAATTGATGCAATACCCTCAATCAAAAGATGATCCTATTGTTACTCCTAACGTAGCAGGTTATGTCGAACCTTCAAAAACTTATTACGAAATATCTACTACTGAACTGGGGCTGTTAGAAGATTTAATGAACTTCACCCTGTGGGGCATAACAGATAAGCACCAGGCGATCGGCCCGGATGCAAATAGCCAGCCTTCTAAAACTGCAACGGAGATAAAAGACGACAACCAACCTTTAGTGGCCCGTCTTACGAGTATATCAGAGAGTGCGGAAAAGCGGCACAAGTTTATCGCTGATATGGCTATCATGATCAATTTAAAGCAGTTAGCCTATACCGGTTCTTCAATTAACTATGGCCGCAGGTATCTTATCTATAATGAAGATGAAGCCTGGTTAAGATATTCAGGAGCACGCAAAGACGGAGCACCGCAAGCTACGCTGGACGATTTGTTACGGGATTACCTCGAAACAAAATACCAGGGCGATCCTATCACGCTTACCAAGATGCTAAAGTTTATGGCATTAGAACCGTTTGTGCATTTAACAATAGCGCAATGCGAACCGCTGGTAGAGCTGGAACTTGACTATATCAAAAAGCTTTATTTCTGGGAGTGGGCAAATACGTTGATCAATAACGAGCCATTGATTTATACACTGCCCATGCTTGCGGATTCTCTTACTCAGTATGCTACTGCTAAACTGGCAGCTATCCAACAGGGCAGACAAGACCAGGCAGCTATTCAATTGGAGCAGCAAAAAGCGACCGCTGCCATAGCTGCCATTAAGCAGGGCAATACAGTGGAGGAAACAGTGAACTAATGGTAGTGATAGATAACAGATATGAGCTTGGCGAAATAGTTTATCTGGTTACAGATCCAGAACAACGAAAAAGGCTCATTACCGGTATAAAGGTTTGTGTCGATAAGTCCATTTTATACGAATTGATATGCGGCACTTTTCAATCTTATCACTACGAAGCCGAGTTGTCAACAGAAATAGATTTTGAAACCAAAATGAAAGCATGAAAAATAAATTAACTATTGAGATAGAATACCACGAAGGAGCTTTAGATAAAGCCATTGAGTTCATCCATGGCCGTACTGACTTTATCGACCAGGTAAAGCAGGATTTCCTACCTGAAGACAAAACTATTACAATAGACCTAACGAAAGTGCAGGATGAGGATAGGCGCAAATACCTGATGAACAATTTTGTATGTGGCCTTATTGTAGTGCAGGAAGAAGCTGTCAAATATGCAAACCAAACTAACTAATATGTTACCATTTGAATTTCCTGAAAGCAATGATGTTTTAAGAAAGCCTGCGGATATGACCGAAGAGGAATGTAGTGATTTACCGATAGCAAGGTTTAAATACCCTGATGGCATGCGTGGAGTTTGTTCCTTTTGGAAACTGAACAAAGAGGAATTAGAAGAGATACAACAGACCGGTGGCATCTATATCTTATTTGTTGGTGATACTCACCCACCTTTTCACCCACAAGTGGAGAACCCGTTTAAGTAGTCAATTATTTACTAACCAATATAAACATTTACAATTATGGCTTTACATCATAGAATCAAAGCAGCTCTTGTGAAGAAATACAATATTCTTGCAGGGGAAGAACTATTAACAGCATTACAGACCGATGAAAAAGGTCTAAGTGAAGAAGAAATTACCGAAGTGCTTGAAGAAATCAGGATCTATAATGCAAATCCTCCTGGTGAAAATAAACCAGCACCAAAGCCGGCAAAGAAAACAGCTACAGTAGTAGAAGGTGATTACAAGCATAAAGTTTATGAGGAATGGCGTGTTGAAGCTACCGGCCCCAAGGATAACAAAACGATTGAAAAGCTTAAAAAACTTCGTTCAAACGTAAAGCTACACGCTGATGCGGTTGAACAATTGAACGAAGCCGGTAAGACAGCCGCAGAACTTAAACAGGGCGGCCATTACATTATGTATTTTGAAGCTGAGTAATCAGCTTCTTTTAATCTTATTTACTCACAAAGAATTAAAACTGACTATATGCTTACAGTAGAGCAAAAAAAATTTATTGCCAAAACGCTTAGAATTCCAGAAAATGATTTCGAGGCGGCGTTAAAAGACGAAAAGGAAGTATCGTTAACAATACCTCAAAACTTAACGGTATTGGATGAAGCAGAGCTTAAAAGGGTTAAAGATGCAGAATATGACAACGGGAAGACAAAAGGTGTAGAAATGGCCGTTAAAGACGTAAAAGAAAAACTTAACCTCGACACACAGGGCAAGACTATAGAAGGACTGATTACGGCAGCACAAAAAAAGGCATTAGATGATGCTAAAATCGAACCTGATAAGAAGGTAATCGCGTTAGAAAAGGATATTGAAACCCTGCGCACACAGAATACTACTTTAACAACTCAGTTGCAGACGAAAGACAAAGAAACAAACGCCGCAATGGTTGATCGTGAGATATTCAAAGCATTACCTTCCCTAGGTGAAAATGCTGCTGACGTAGATACAGTTGTTTCTATCATGCGTGCAAAAGGTATTGACTTTAAAATCGAAAATGGCCAATTAGTTGCCGTGAAAGGTGATGATGTTATTAAAGATAATGTAGCAAAAGTTATTCCTGTTAAAGACGTGATCACAAATTTTGCCAAAGAAAATAAACTGATGTTTGAGGCACCAGGTGGAGGAGGTAGAGGCGGTGGCGATTCTAAACATAAAGTTGTATTTACGAAGCTTAGTGAGTTGCAAAAGCATTATGAAAGCCAGGGCAAAAGTGCTAACGGGCAAGAGTTTCAGGCAGAAGCACAGAAGATAAAAAAAGAGAATCCTGACTTTGATTTAAACGCATAATAAACATTAAGCATACTGATAAAAAGCCACCATAACAAGTGGCTTTTTTAATTCCCCAATAATGGCGTATTTTACTAAATATTAAAGTAATTACTAATTTGTTTTGGTAGTTGTTTTTTTTCTCTTCACTTTTACACTGTCAATGTAAAGGGTTAAGTCCCGGTGGTATATGTTGGCAAGGAAAAAATAAAAATTGAGACCAAGGTGCTGGTCTCGGGGTATTCGCCCAAGGTGATGGGCAACTATTGTTAACTCCCAAAAACAATGGCAAATTTTTCTACGGGAAACTTGGTTACTGCACAAACAATCTTAAACGATAAGTACTCCAAGCCCGAAATGCGTATGAAGCCATGCCCGGCTTACGCTCTCCTTACCGGTAACACTGACTTTATGATGGAATCAGCCGCTGTATTACGTACAAGGGAAGATCGTCCTATTGAAGCTCACCTGTTAACACGTACTAAAAGAGCTACTACAAACGCCCGTTCTTACAATCACACAGGTACTATTGATGATTCACAAAAAGTCACCCTTACGTGGGGAACAAAAGCGGACAAAACTACTATTTCCTTAAAATTACTGGATAACTCCGTGTTTGAGTTCAACGCTGTTCTTGCTAATAAGCTGGAACAATGTATGATGAACATTGTGGAGGACTTGGAAACCGCAACTATCAACTACCTGTTAGCACAACGTACCCAGTTTAGCGCTGCATTGAAAGGCGCAACGTTCAACGCTGCAACTGATGTTACAGAGATTACAGCAGATAGCAAAAATCAGTTCTACCAGTTGGTTAAATCTGTTATGAAACAGAACAAGTACAAAGGCCAATTGGATGTGATAGCTGATAGCTTGATGTATGTAAGTGCTGAATACCAGGCTGCACAAGGTGCCGGTAACCAAAGCAATCTTGCATTCCAGTTCAATGGTTTAAACATCGCTGAAAGCATTGAATTAGCAGACGCTAACTATCCCGCAGGTATCGTTCTGGCTATGCCTTCACAAACCACATGTGCGTTAACGTGGATTCCTAAACAAAACCGTAATGGTTGGGGTGATTACAACTCTTATAATGGTGGCTTTGGAACTATCAGCGATCCATGGGGCTTGGGTTTAACGTTCGCGTTACATGGCTATGCACAGAGATCCGATACATCCGCAACGAATGGTAATACTCAGGACGTTACTATGGAATTTGAAGTTTCCCTGGATACTTCATTTAACAAAGCTCCGCTGAGTGGTGCTAACAGCGAATCCGTTATTTACGAATTGGCACAGGTAGCATAAGCAATCATCTGCGTTAAAACAATTTCATCACTATTCAATTATTGAAAATGAAAAAAGGTTTTATGCTGTTGATGATTGCCTTATGCACCATCACAGCTATTTCGGCTCAACAGCCAACAAAAATGCCTCTTGTTGCAGGCGATACAGTAGTTAACACCGGTAGTGTTACCAAAGCTTTTACAGTAACAGCAGGTTATTCCACCCTTGGTGTGCAGGCGAATCTTGTAAAGATCTCTGGAACTGTAGCCGGTAAAGTGTATCTGCAAAGTTGCCTGGACAATAGCCACTTTACTACTACTGATTCTGTTACAGTAACGGATATAGCAGTTAATACCATAAGGTTTTCAAAGCCTGCTCCATCGGATACATATTATCGGGTGGTTGCTACAGGATCGGGTACCATGTCGGCGGTGTTGACAGTTTATTACGTGCCTAAAAAGTACCAAACTCCTTAATGCCAGATACACTTCAATATAGCAATGGCTTTGATCTGGACAAGATTAACAAAGCGCTTATCGGTAGGGTAGGTTGGTTACAATCTACCATTACCGGAGCGCCTGTTATGAATGCTGCGAATTTAAAGTCATTGAGTGGAAGGTTTTTCAACGATGGAAGTTTTCATGCGCTGGTAAATATCAATAACCTAAAAGCAGTACAGGAAGATCCGCAAATATCAGATGATGCTTTCAACGCATTGCTACAACGGATGCAACAAGCTGCTATATTACGCTCTTTGAATGGTGTATTGAACGAACCGGAATACCTGGAACAATCGCTATTGTATAATCGTGCTACAAGGAATGATCAACCTGTTAATAATACAGGGTTATTTGTTGGGTACGAGATCAAAATAGCAAACACATTTGATGTTTCTGTTCAAATAAACAGTGCAACTTTTCTTTTTGATACTGATTGTGCATTTACGCTTTACCTGTTTAAAGATGGCGTTAAAACGCCTGTATGGACTGGTGATATTGATCTGCAAGCGAATGAAAACACTGTTGTCGATTTATCTAATTGTATTCTGAGCTATATAACTGCCGGTACGAAAGGTAACCGGTACTACTTGGGGTATTTTCAAAATGATCTCGGCGGGGCAAGAGCAATCCAGGAACAAACATGGGATTGGAATAAGACGTGTATGTTTTTAGCTATGCCCGTAAGCGCAGCCCAATTGAAGGATGATAACGGAGGATTAGTAACAGATTTTGATCGTAACCAACGGTACGAATCTTTACTGCCCTTTGGTTTTAACCTGGAAGTAAGCGCTTTTAGAGATCATACACAACAGGTAGTAAAGAAAGCCTTTCTGTTCGATGAATTGGTCGGCCTTACGATGGCTTATATGTGCATCGAACAAATCCTGTACAATACCCGGAGCAATGATAAGCAACGCATTCTATCTGATAATACAGCGCAGTTTGCTGCACAGCTTGATCTTAACGGAGTTATGGCATTGCCAGATACTCCGCAAACAACAGGTTTAAAACAGCGTATCACAAGAGAACTGGAAAGAGTTAAAAAATCACTTTACCCCAAGCCAAAAGCTTTAACCGTAAGTCAATTCAATGTTAGTAACCCGACAGGATATAGTAGCAGGTATTGATATTCCTATTGACGGGCTACAAAAGAAAATGTATCCCGCTTTAAAGAAAGCCTGGAATATCAACAATGATCTTGATTATCAATGTTACTCACGTTGTTATAGAAACAAGATCAAAGACGGGTTTATAGCTGAGATATATACCGGGGTAGATGAATACAAAGAACTCTTTTTAGATGATACCCTGATAGCTCATTCTTTCTTCGGTGTTGGCGACGTTAAAATCGGATTACTGAACACAACCACTGTGCACCTGGTCTTTTTCGTGAATCTCGAAAAAATAAAAGGAGGTAGACTTGATGAACAAGTAAGGCTTGATGTTCACCAGATCCTCAATCAATATCCTTTTGGTTTTATTCCTACCAAACAAGTAACAGGAGTAGAAAAGTCACTGGCTGAGTATGCCGGCTCTCGCAGAGATCACCGGTTACAGTTCGCTGATATGCACCCTTACCATGTTTTCAGGTTTGAGATGGATATAAGCTATAAGCCTTTTAAAAGTAATTGTTAACCCTCACAAAAATTAATTATGGGAGCTGCTACTAAGGCGTGTAAAGTCGCCAATACAATAAAAAATACAGGCATTGAATGCGGCAAGTTCTTAGGCCCCGCTGCAATGCTTATCCCTGTCCCAAA